>ENA-OROZ01000400-OROZ01000400.1-human-gut-metagenome-genome-assembly--contig:-NODE-400-length-50571-cov-7.492220_pt1 | contig 50571 bp, 40 predicted proteins | sample MGYA00242138_ERZ509066 | MGnify/ENA primary metagenome ERZ509066 (study PRJEB26280, sample SAMEA2338691) | human gut metagenome | biome: human gut; feature: human-associated habitat; material: faeces... | reverse complement strand
GAGCGTCGTTTTTGTGATATGATAATCATATAAATATAAAAAATAAAGAGGAGAACATTATGGCAAATTTTTCAAAATTGATTGAAAAAAAGGCAGACGCCGCGCAATATATGGTTGACGAAATCACCCATATCTGCAAGGATATGCCCAAACGTACTCCCGGCGAAGAAGGCGAAAGAATCGCTTGCGAGTATATGGCTGACGTCCTTAAAAAAGACTGCGGATGCGAACGCTCCGACGTTGAATCGTTTAAGGAAAATCCCGGCAGCTTTTTCGGCTGGATTTATATCACGATCACCTGTGTTCTTGCAGGGCTTATCGCATACTTCTTCCTGCCGATATTAGGTTTTGCGCTTATCGTTTTCGGTTTCTACGTAATGATAATGCAATTCGGTCTTTACAAAAAGACTTTCGATTTCCTGTTCCCCGAAAAGACGGGCACGAACGTTACCGCAATCAAGAAATGCACGGGCGAAGTCAAAGGTCGCGTATTTTTCAACGGTCACCCCGACGCAGCGTGGAACTGGCCCGTCAACAATAAGTTCGGCGGCAAAGTTTACGAAGCGAACATCGTTATCGTTGTCCTTGGCGCGTTGTTCCTTATGGGATGCAGCCTTGCGACGGCTATACTCACCGGTTTCAAACCCATGATTCTTAAACCCGAAAACGGCGTTCTGTTCTGGCTCGGCATCGCGAACCTTGCATTCGTACCTTTCTATTTCGGTATGTATCGCATGTGGGATCCGAACACGACGGTCGACGGCGCAAACGACAACCTTACGGCTTGCCTTATGGGCATCGCAATCCTTAAAGCGATGAAAGACGAAGGTATCGAACTTGAGCACACCGAAGTCGGCGTTATCCTGTCCGGCTCCGAAGAAGCGGGACTCCGCGGAGCGAAAGCGTGGTGCGAACAGCACAAAGGCGAATTCGACGACGTTCCCACCTGGATTTATTCTTTCGACACCATTCACGATCCGAAATTCCTGGGCGTAAATTACCGCGACCTTAACGCAACCGTCAAAGCCGACAAGGAAGTTTCCGATAGTTTCATGGAAGCGGCAAAAGAACTGGGCATTCACTGCAATAAAACTCTTGTTCCTCCCTTCGGCGGAGCAACCGACAGCGCAGCGTTCGCACAGGCAGGTTTCAGGGCAACGGGTATCACCGCTTTGAACCACGTTCTGGAAGATTATTACCACACGCTTAAAGACAGTTACGACAACCTTAACAAAGATTGTCTTGCGGATTGCTATGCAATTTCCGTACGCGCGCTTGAAAACTTTGACAAAAAGATTTCAAACAAATAAGTAAAACAAACACGATAATGAAGGATAGCGAGTTCTCGCTATCCTTTTTCGTTGAAAAAAATCGATAAATGCGGCGGATATTTTTTTCAATTCTTGACAACAACGTATATTTAATGCAATAATAAAACTAATTTAACACAACGTGGAAAGTATGGAAGAAATCAAAAACACCGACTGCAATCTCATAACGGGACTCACGTCCGAAGAAGTCGAAGCGCGCGTAAAGAGCGGGCTCGTCAACGGATTGCAAACAATAAAAACCAAAAGCGTACTCAGAATACTTATCGACAACACCTTCACGTTTTTCAACTTCGTGTTTTTCGTGATGGCAATCATCGTCGCGGCGTTTTCGGGATTCGACGAGGACGGTATGGGCAATTACGGCTTCGTGATACTGTGCGTCTGCAATACGCTTATCGGTATCGTGCAGGAACTTCGCGCAAAGCACACGATGGATAAACTGTCGCTCATTTCCGCCCCGAAGGTTCGGGTTATCCGCGACGGGGAAGAAAAGGAAATCGCCGTGAAAAACGTCGTTATGGACGACGTTACGATATTGCAGGCGGGACACCAGATTTGCGCGGATTCGGTCGTTGTCGAGGGCAGTATCGAGGTCAACGAAAGCCTTATCACCGGTGAACCCGACGCAATCGTGAAAAACGTAGGCGACAGCCTTATGTCGGGAAGTTACGTCGTATCGGGACGCGCAAAAGCAAAAGTCGTGCACGTCGGCATGGATAACTTCGCAATGAAAATATCCGCCGGCGCGAAGTATTTCAAAAAACCCGTTTCGGTCATCAAAAATTCGTTAAATAAAATCGTAAAAACGATGTCGGTGGTCATTGTGCCGCTGGGCATCGCTTTGTTTTCAGTCAAATATTACATTCAGGGCAACGATATGAACAGTACGGTGCTGACGACAATCGGCTCGTTGGTAGGCATGATTCCGAGCGGTCTTGTCGCGCTTACGTCGGTCGTGTTCTGTCTGAGCGTCATAAGGCTTGCGGGACACCACACCCTTGCACAGGATATGTACTGCGTCGAAACGCTTGCAAGGGTTGACGTGTTATGTCTCGATAAAACGGGCACGATTACCGAAGGCAGTATGGAAATTCACGGTATAAAAACCGTCGATTTGTCGGAAGACGAGTTCTGCCGCCACCTTAAAAACCTGTCGGACGCCGTCAAGGACGAAAACGCAACGGCGGCGGCGGTCAAAAACTACGTCGGACAGTACGAGGCGGCGGGCGAAGTCAGCGTCGTCGTGCCGTTTTCGTCGGACAGAAAGTGGAGCGGCGCGGTTATCGACGGCAGAAGTTACGTTCTGGGCGCGCCCGAATTCGTTTTCCCCGATACCGCGGAAGAAATAAAAGCAATCACGCGCGAAAAGGCGGAAGAAGGGCTCAGGGTGCTTGTCCTTGCGTCGTCGGACGTCGGAATTATCGGGCATAACCTTCCCGACGGACTGAAAGCGGAAGGGTTTATATTCATCGCCGATAAAATAAGAAAGGAAGCCCCCGATACGCTGCAATATTTCAGGGATCAGGGCGTTACCGTCAAAATTATTTCGGGCGACAACCCCGTTACCGTGCGCGCCGTCGCAAAACGCGCAGGGCTTACCGACTGCGACAGTATCATTGATATGTCAACCCTGAAAACCGACGAGGAAGTCATCGCCGCGGCGGAAAAATACACGATATTCGGCAGGGTTCTGCCCGATCAGAAATTGTTGCTTGTAAAAGCCCTGAAAGCAAAAGGACACACCGTTGCAATGACGGGCGACGGCGTCAACGACGTGCTTGCGTTAAAGGAATCCGACTGTTCGATCGCGATGGCTTCGGGTTCGGACGCCGCGAAGAACGTGAGCAGTCTGGTGCTTCTTGACAGCAATTTCGCGTCGATGCCGAAAGTCGTTGCGGAAGGCAGACGTTCCATAAACAACCTTGAAAGGTCGGCGTCGTTGTTCCTTGTAAAGACGGGCTACAACTTGCTTATCGCGCTGTTGTTCCTTATCGTGCCGTCGATTCTGCCGTTCGAACCAAGACACCTTACGCTGCTGGGCGGGGTAACGATCGGGATTCCGTCGGGAATACTCGCGCTCGAACCCAATAAAAACAGGGTGGAAGGCAGGTTTTTGCCAAAAGTCATTATGAACGCGGTGCCCGGCATAGTAACCGTAATGGCGGGTATTATCGCAATCGTAATCACAACGCAGACGATACTCACGGGGCTTTCTCCGGACGAACAGCACGCGCTGTATTTCCTTGCGACCGTGTTTGCGGGATATCTGTTCGTGTTCAAATCGTGCTGGCCGTTCAACCTGTTGCACGCGGTGCTTTTCGTGGGCGTAATCGCGCTTCTGGTGCTGTGTTACTTCGTGCATCTGTCGTTTATCGACATACAGTCGTTCTTCGGTCTGTACCGCGGAATAACGCCCGCAATGTGGAAAGTACTTGCGGTGGTATGGTCGATACTCGTCGTCGTATTTGCGGCGATGTGGGCGCTTGATAAAAAGTATAACGTGCGTTTCCAGACGACCGTCGGTGACATCGAAGACAAAATCGATTTAAGGCGCGAAGAAGTCCTCAAAAAAAGAGAAGCGAAAAAGGCAGAAAGAAAAGCCAAAAAATCTCTGTAAAACAAGACAAAACAAAACCCGCAGACTGCGGGTTTTTTAATGCGGTTTTTCAGAAGAACGAGTGCAAAACAAGCATCACTATGCCAAGGATTAAAAGCACCACGCCGACGGTAATATTAAGCGTCTTGGGCTTTACCTTGTTTGCGATAAGCGCGGCAAGTTGCGCCGAAACGAGCGTGCTGAATATGCAGGTTATCATTGCCGTAGTGTCGGGCAAGCCGCCGATTCCGAAATGCGATACCGCCCCGACAAGCGCAGTAAACGTCATGATAAACACGCTTGTGCCGACCGCCTTTTTAAGCGGAAATCCCATAAACGACGTGAGTACAAGGAGCATCATCATGCCCCCGCCCGCGCCGACGAATCCGCAAATCATACCAATCGTTGCCGACAGCGCGAACGTTTGCACCGCGTCGCACCATTTGTTTTTGTACAAGCGGTCTTTTAAGGGATCTCTGCCGTTGACGGGAACGAGGATGAATTTAAGCCCGAGTAGGGACGTTGCGAAAATGGAAAAATTGCCCATAAGGTGATTGTCGATTTTTGACGCAAGAAAACTCCCAAGAACCGTAAAGCACAAAACGATGACAAGCATTTTCGAGCCTTTTTTCACGTCAATGTTTTTATCGACGGCGTAAGCGGTTGCGGACACTGCGGACGCCAGAACGTCGGAAATCAGCGCGATACCGATGGCGTCGTACGACGGGAAGTCCAGAAATGCGACAAGCATCGGCGCGATAAACGCGGCGGCGGACAATCCCGCAAATCCCGTGCCTATGCCTGCGCCAATGCCTGCGAAAATATATACGATAATTTTAATATATTCTTCCATACAAACGTAATAAATTATATCACCGCGCGCTTTTATGTCAACCGTTCGCCGTTGACTTTCCGATATTAAAGTGGTATCATATACTTTATGAAAATAATGTTCGTGTGCCTTGGAAACATCTGCCGCAGCGCAATGGCGGAAATTATGATGAAAGACGCCTTGAAAAAGCGGGGGATATCAGAAAAGTACGTTATCGACTCCGCCGCGACGTGCGGGCTCGAAGCGGGCAACCCCGTTTATCCCGACGCGCTGAAAAAACTGAAAGAGCACGGTGTCCCGACGTTCCCGCATTATTCGAAACAGGTCAGAAAAACCGATTACGACAAATACGATTTATTCCTTGGAATGGACGATAAAAACGTCGCGTATCTCAAAAATCTTTTCGCGCCCGACGAAAAAAAGAAGGTAAAAAAGTTTCTGGAATATGCAGGGCAATCCCGCGACGTCGCGGATCCGTATTATACCGGCAATTTTGACGATACTTATTACGATTTGAAAATCGGTATCGAATTTTTGATAAATAATATTGAAAACAGGAAGTGAATTTATGAGTGAATGTACGCACGATTGCAGCTCCTGCGAAAGCCACGGAAGTTGCAGCGAAAAAACCGACTTCACCGTCCCCGTAAACGCATTGTCGAAGGTCAAACACGTTATCGGCATCGTGTCGGGAAAAGGCGGCGTGGGCAAATCTCTCGTAACGGGGCTTATGGCGTCGATTACGGCAAAACAAGGGTTTAAGACGGCGATTCTGGACGCTGATATTACCGGTCCGTCGATTCCGCGCATGTTTAACGTGGACGGGCCCATCGACAGCGACGGCAGTTTCTTTTATCCCGTGAAATCAAAGGGCGGCATTGAAATTATGTCGGCAAACCTTTTACTGGAACACAATAACGATCCCGTCGTATGGCGCGGTCCCGTCATCGCGGGTATGGTGAAACAGTTCTGGACGGATTGCGTCTGGGGCGACGTGGACTTTATGTACGTCGATATGCCTCCCGGAACGGGCGACGTGCCTCTTACGGTTTTCCAAAGCCTGAACGTCGACGGTATCATCGTCGTGACAAGCCCGCAGGAACTCGTGTCGATGATTGTCGGCAAGGCCGTGAAGATGGCAAATATGATGAATATCCCCGTGCTGGGCGTCGTTGAGAATATGAGTTACGTCAAATGCCCGGACTGCGGGAAAGAGTTTTCGATTTTCGGCGACAGCAAGGTCGACGAAGTCGCAACCGAATTCGACCTGAAAGTTCTCGGACGGATTCCGTTTGACAAAAACATCGCAAAAGCCTGCGACGAAGGCAACGTCGAGTCACTTGACGCGGACTTCCTTGACAGCGCGAAAGAGGCGATAAAACGCCTTGCAAAATAAACGAAGAAAAAAAGAAACGCCCCGAAAAATCGGGGCGTTTCTTAAATATATAAGGGGGAAGGAAATTATCTTGCGTTTAAGCGGTCGAATTCTTTCACGTTTTCCACGATAAGGTCAAAGAATTTTTCAACGATTTTTTTGTCGTCGTCGTTGCCGCGGATTGCAATCGTCATCGTTACGACGTCGTTTAAGGTTGTGAGCGCAAGCTGCATAAATGGTTTGTACTTGACCGCGCCCGTCATAAATCCGTCAACGGGTTTCGCATTGCCGAAAGTCAGTTTGTCGACGGGAAGAAGCCCGATGTTACTCATACCGATAAGCGGGTTGTCGTACCCGATTTTGATTGCGAATTCCGAAATCGAAAAGGGCAGAATGGTATAGGCGAGTTTCAGAAGAGGCAGGCTGTAAAGCCCCATATATTTGTCGCGCTTGCTTTTCTTTGTGGAACGCATGACGTTGATAAGCGTATCGTTGATCGTTTCGCCCTTGTTATGCACCGTGCAAAGCATAAATCCCGTGTGATTCGCAAGCCCGCCGGCCTCGTCGCCGCCTTCGATATGACGACGTAAATCGACCATGCATGGGATTGAAAGGGTTTCGTCGTCGCGCATGCCCGAAATATCGTAAAGCGCGCGCACGTACGCCGCAAGCAGCATATCATTGACGGTAACGCCCAGACGTTTTCCCGCGTTTTTCATATTAAGGAAAGTGTCGCGGTCGATTTTTCTGATGTTGATCATCGTGTGGTCGTCGGGACGGGGTTCGGTCAGCGGAAATACGTGTTTGTCTTTCACCGCGCTGATGTTTTTGTAAAGGCCTTTCGCGACCTTTTTGTCGGCTGCGTCGAGTTTCGTATAAACCTGTTCCGCGCTTCTCGTGCCTTGTTTAAGGTCGGTGGGGTTTTCGCCGCTTAAAATCGCGTTGTAGTTTTTCGCAAGCTTTTTCAAAAAGTATTTGAAGTCGCCGCCGTCAAAGCACATATGGTTGACGATCATCGCAAACGTCGATTTTCCGTCCTTGTTCAGGACAATCACCTTAAACTGTACGTTGCTTGAAACGGGGATACTCTGACACAGGAAATCGTACGCTTCTTTTTCGGGATCGTCGCTGTCTTTTATCGTCAGGATATCGTTGACGGTGTAAGGCTCCACCTTCCAGTAAGGATTGACGGGATTCTCGTGAAAACTACTGTGAAGCACGGGGGCTTTTTCGCACATTATGACCAGCACGTTTTTAAGCGCGTCGGCGTCCAACAGCCCGTCGAAAGTCAGGGTTGCGTGCACCATACGGTCGTAATAGTTTCGGAAAAGATATTGCATCTTATCCCACATTTCGGCTTTTATAGTTTTGCTCATAGTTTCAAAATCAGTATTTTATCGTATCGTTTTTACGAGATAAATGTTATGTTATTTGTTTTCGTCGTTCCACATTGTGTAGTACGCTTCGTCAATGCGCGCTTTCTTTTCGGCTGCCGCCTTATCCTTTTTCTTTGAATAACTCACAAGAGAGGCGATAAGGATAACGACGTCGAGAAGGGCTGCGCCGACGGGAAGAAGCCACGACGGATGCCACGGGATAACGTGCGCCACGCCCAGCATTACGTACACCATAACGGCGGTTATTTCAACGGTTGCAAGCAGGTCGAAAAGCCTTGATTTACTGTTGTAAGAATACGCCTCGGCGGTGTCGGTAATAAGCATTGCGACCACCATTACAAGGAAGGTCATCCAGCTGTATTTGAAGTGCACGAGTATTTGCAGAATAAGGAAAATAAACGTGAACGTAAGCGCGATGATGACGTGCGACAGACCGCGGATTGCAAGGCGTCTTTTCTTTTTCGCAAGGACGATAATACCGAAAATCGCGCCGGCGATAACGCCCATAAACGCGCCGCCCACAAGAATGAGCCAGGTTTTGTCCCAGGCGCGGGTTGCGAAACTGACCGAAAGATATCCGATCACGACAAACAGCGCGATTGCGATGCCGGTGAGCACTCTTGCGCCGATGCGGGGCACTGCGCGCTTTACGTTGTCCAGACGGTTTTCAAAATCGACGAGCGTGTCTTTGAAGTTTCCGAGACTGTCGATGCACAGGTCGTAGATGGCGTTTTCGTCCGTCATACCTTTTATCTTGTATTCCTGCGCGCGGTCGAGAAGGTTTTGCAAAACTTCTTCGCGGTATTCCATTGCCTCTTTCGTGGGAGAGATGGCGCGGAATTGTTGTTCGAGATACTTTTTGAAGCGGTCGATTAACATATTATTTTGTTCCTCCGTTGATTAAGTCTTTCATTATTTTTATGGTGTCAAACCAGTTGGTTTTGTTGAAGTCGTAAAAGGTGCGGCCTTTTTTGGTGATGCGGTAATATCTGCGTCTTGCGCCGGCGTCGCTTTCGCCCCAGTAACTTTCGATAAACCCGTCGTGTTCCATACGGCGGAAGGCGGTGTAAAGGGTGGCGTCTTTAAGGACAAGTTCGCCGTGGCTAAGGTCTTCGATCGCCTTGCTTATTTCATAGCCGTAACTGTCGTTTTTGATAAGCTGTGCAAGAATTATCGTTTCGGTGTGACCGCGCAGCATATCGGCGCTTATTGCCATTTTATTTCGCCTCCTTATGTATATCGCCTGACGATATATATCATAGCACAAAAAATGACGATGTCAATATTTTTTGATAAAAAAATGAAAAAAAATCCCAAAAATATTTTTCCGTCGAAAAAATACGTGTTTACAAACCCGCATATTATATGGTAAATTATTTATATAAGAATAATTTTGGGTGGATATATTATGGACAAAAAAGAAAGAACGAAAAAACCGATGAAAAAGGGCGCAAAATGGGCGCTTGTCATTTTTATATGGGGGTTTTCGGCGTATTTTCTCGTTGCGCTGTCGGGATTTATCGCGGCAACCGTTTCGGCAAAGGACGCGAAAAGCGTCTGGGCGGACTGGCAGAACGAATACGTCGCGCTTCTTGAACAGCGTTACGCTGCCGACGAAAACTTTTCAAAGGTGAACGACGAGGATTTTCTTACCCGCACCGATATGGCGGAAGTCCTCGGCGCAAAGCTTAACGAAATAAGGTATATCGCGTCGCACAACAGTTATAAGACGGGGCTCACTCCCGAGACGAAGTATTTTTATCACGGCCCGCTTGCGGCGATAATGGGAAAGCAATACGATTATATCTTCGACACGATTACCGAACAGCTCAACGCAGGTATCCGAAGTATCGAACTTGACGCGAATAAGGTGAAAACCGCCGACGGGTTCAGAATCGAGTGTCTGCACAGCGATATGCTGGAAACGAACAGCACGATGATCGACTTCGACAAAGGTCTTAAAGAAATCAGAATGTGGATGGACAGAAACGCAAACGCTTTGCCGATTATCGTCCTTGTGGAGCCGAAAGGCGGCAAAAAATTCGACCTCGAAGCCTTTGATAAATTCGACGAAATGCTGTTTGAAAACTTCGGCGAAAAACTCGTTACTCCCAAAAAACTGCTTGACGCGGCGGGCGTTTCCGACTTTGACGAATTCCGCGCGAAAAACGCTTATCCGACCGTTGAAAGTCTGAAAGGAAAAATCATTTTCCTGCTGCACGAAAAGGACAGCCTGGAAACGTACATGCAGCGCGATCCCGATATGCAAAAAAGCGCGATGAATATCGCCCTTGACTACGCCACCGTCCTGAAAAAAGGCAAGGATTATTCCCGTTTTTCGTTCACCGTGATTCTGAACAATCCGACAAAACACAAAGACCGTATCTCCGAGGCGATAAACCGCGACAACTTTATGGTCAGAACAAGGCTGGACAGATACGCCGTCGTGAAAGACCACTGGTACAAAAACGGAATCGAGTCCGGCGCGAATATTTTAAGCACCGATTACACCCCGCACGCCAAGGAAAGAATAATGGAATATCCGACGAAAGGGAAGTGGACGGATACCTATTACGCAATATTGTACGAGGCGGACAAAACGGTAACCTTGCGCGGCAAATAACGAAAACGAAACGGTCGGCGACGGCCGTTTTTTCGTGCGTCCGCGACGTTGTATCGTAATATTTTGAATGATATTGAAATTTTTTGTTATTTTTGGGGTTTTCCGAAAAAAATTTTGTTACAAGAACGCTTTTCCGTAAAAAATTCGGAAAAAAATCAATAATTTCGTTTACACCGCATATAACGTATGTTAAAATCGAATAGTAAGGAAAAAGGAGATAACCGTGGATAACACCGACGTAAAAATTTTGCAGTGTCTTATGAAAAACGCTCGTGCGAATTCGTCCGAAATCGCCGAGAAGGTCAAGCTGTCCACGTCCACCGTTATCGAACGCATCAAAAAACTTGAAAACTCGGGCGTTATCAAAGGCTACGCCGCGATTATCGTCCCCGAAAAACTCGGCAAAGACGTTACCGCGCTTATAAGCGTCGCAATCGACCATCCGAAGTTCAACGACGGTTTCGTCGCCGCGGTCAAGGACAACCGCCACATTGCGGAATGTCTGTATATCGCGGGGGAATTCGATTACTTTTTGAAAGTCGTCACCGACAATACGAAAACGCTTGAAAGCGTGCTGAACGAAATCAAGAGTATCCCCGGCGTTTCAAAGACGCAGACGAGCATCGTTTTAAGCAGTCCGAAGAACGAATACAGCGTCCCCATAAAGGCGAAAAAAGAAAAGTAAAATATGCGCGAAAGCGCGAAATTATAAAATAAGGGCGAAAGCCGAAAATTAAGGAGAAATAATAATGATAGTTGGTATCCCCAAGGAAATTATGCACGACGAAGCGCGTGTTGCTGCAATCCCCGACACCGTAAAGAAAATGGTCGCCGCAGGCATGACCGTTCTTTTTGAAAAAGGCGCAGGCGAAGGCTCGCACTACCATGACAAGGATTACCTTGCCGCAGGCGCAACCATTCTTGAAGATTGCGAAGAAATTTTTGCAAAATCCGACGTTATCCTGAAAGTTAAGGAACCTCTCTTCAACGAAGAAAAGGGCAAACACGAAATCGAGATGATGCACAAAGGTCAATATATTATTACGTTCATTCACCCCGCGTCTCCCGTAAACCACAAGATGGTCAAAGATATGGCGGCGGCAGGCGTTATCGGTCTTACCCTTGACGGCGTACCTCGTATCTCCCGCGCACAATCCATGGACGCTTTGTCCTCGATGAGCACCTGTGCAGGCTATAAGGGCATGCTCATGGGCGCAAACGACATCTCCAAATTCATGCCTTTGATCGGCTCGGCAGTCGGCGTTATCCAACCCGCAAACGTTCTCGTCATCGGTACCGGCGTTGCAGGTCTTCGTGCAGTCGCAACCGCAAAAGGTCTCGGCGCGAAAGTATATTCTGCCGATATCCGTCCTTCCGCAAACGAACAGGCAATGTCGCTCGGCGCGAAAATCGTCCCGACCGGTGTTCCCGAAGAAATCGCGGTACGTCGCGTAGGCGTTGTCGAATATGCAAAACGTCTTCCCGAAGAATGGCTTGAAAAAGAACGCGCGGCACTTGCAGACGCAGTCAAAAACGCCGACATCATCTTCTGCTCGGCACTCCTTCAAGGACAACTCGCTCCCACGCTCCTTACCGATGAAATGGTCGCTTCCATGAAGCCCGGCTCTGCAATTATCGATATTTCCATCGACCAGGGCGGCAACTGTGCAATCACCTCTCCCGGTATCCGCGACATCAAACACAACGTCATTATCGAAGGTATCAAGAATATCCCCGGTCAACTTCCCACCAGCTCGACCTGGCTCTTCGCATACAACATCTACAATCTGCTTGCGTTCCTCGCGAAAGACGGCAGCATTAAACTCGATATGAACGACGAAATCGTACAAAGCATTCTCGTAACGATTGACGGTGAAATCGTACACAAAGGTGCTCGCGAGGCGATGGGACTTTAAGCGCCGACATTTAGCGAATTTCTGAGTTTTTTTAAGAACCCGAGTTTTCGTGTACGCAATAGTACACTGGAAAACTCGGAACCTTAAAAGAAACGTCAGAACTTCATCTAAATCTCGCCGCTTAAACGGTTAAAATCCACCGCTTAAACGGCGAATATGGCGAAAACCGCTTCACAGCATTAACTTTTATCAACAAAAGGCAATCCCCTGCCTGCTTTCGGGCAGGGGGTATTTTTAATAATGATACAGGCAGGAATTTAATATGTTATCAACGTTAAACTCTGTTATTACCGGCGCGCTCGCAATGGGCAACTTCGGCCTTGAAAAAGCAATTTACTTTCAGCTGATTCTTCTTGGCGTATTCGTTGTAGCGACGCTTGTCGGTTACAAACTTATTTCAAACGTTCCGACGCTTTTGCACACCCCGCTTATGTCGGGTATGAACGCTTTGTCGGGCGTTACGGTGCTTGGCGCGTTGTCGGCAAGTGCCTCGCTTTTCAAACTCGGTACGGCGGGCATCGTGCTTTCCGCGATATTCGGTTCTCTTGCAATCGCTCTCGCAATGGTCAACGTCGTCGGCGGCTTTATGGTTACCGACCGTATGCTCGGCATGATTGCGAAAAAGAAGGCGAAAGGGCAAACCGTGATTTACGCGGTGTCGGCAGTTGCGGGCGCAGGACTCCTTGCGGTAATCTGCTGCATGGACGTCATCACAAAAGGCGCGGGCACATCGGCGCGCGATTGGGTTTACCTTGCAATGGCAATCGTATTGTCGCTTGGCGTGCTTTTGGGCATCGCGATGATGGGCAAAGTCGCTTACAGCAAAATCGGCAATCGTTTCAGCGCGATTTGCATGCTCCTTGCGATTATCCTTATTATCGTGTACGGCAATGGCACAAGCCACATTGCGGCGGTATGGACGCTCTATATCGGGCTTGCGCTCGGCACGGTTGCGGGTATTGTCCTTGCAAAGAAAGTCAAAATGATTCAGATGCCGCAGATGGTCGCTCTTCTTAACGGTCTGGGCGGCGCGGCTTCGGCAATCGTCGGCGCGTTTGCGATGCTCGGCGTAGGCACGGGCTTTGACGCGTTCTCGACAACAACGTCGGCTCTTGCGCTTGCAGTCGGTATGATTACCCTTATCGGCAGCCTTGTCGCAGCCGGCAAACTTCACAAGATTCTTCCGCAAAAACCCGTCGTTTACAAAGGACATCAGGCGATGACCGTCGGTAGCCTTTGCCTGACGCTTGTGCTTATCGTTGTCTTTGCGGCGATTGCGGCTCTTTCGGGCAGCGGCAAAATTGCTCTCGGTATCGACCTGAAAGCGTTTTGCGGGATTATGATCGCATTGCTGTTCGTCATTTCGGGATTCTTCGGATACATTTTCGCGATTCGCGTAGGCGGCGCGGATATGCCCATTACGATTTCGCTGCTTAACAGCCTTTCGGGCGTTGCCGGCGCAATCGCAGGTCTTGCAATCAACGACTTGTTGCTCGTTGCGGTCGGCGGTATCGTTGGCGCGTCTGGACTTCTCCTGACGCAAATTATGTGCAAGGCGATGAACAGAAAACTCGGCGCAATCCTTCTCGGCGGCACGTCGTCCAACGACAATGCTCAAAAAACCGCCCCCGAAAAGGTCGAAGTCAAGGCGGAAGCGAAACCCGCCGAAGTGAAAAAGGAAGTCAAGGCGGAAGAAAAACCCGTTGTCAAGACGGAAATCAACTACGCCGCAACTTTGAACAACGCGAAAGAAGTCATCATCGTTCCCGGATACGGCATGGCTATCGCGCAGGCGCAACACCTTGTAAAGCAACTTGCGGATAAACTCACGGCAAACGGAACGAAAGTGAAATACGCAATCCATCCCGTCGCGGGACGTATGCCGGGGCATATGAACGTTCTTTTGTGCGAAGCCAACGTGGAATACGAAGACTTGTTTGAAATGGACGACATTAACCCCGAGTTCAAGACGGCGGACGCAACGATAGTAATCGGCGCAAACGACGTTCTGAACCCCGCCGCAAACACCGCGGAAGGCACGCCCATTTACGGAATGCCCGTTCTGGACGTTGCGGATTGCAAAAACATCTTCATCTTTAACTACGACTTAAAACCCGGCTATGCGGGCGTAGATAACCCCATTTATACCCGCGAAAACGGCGTGCATCTGTATCTCGGCAACGCGCAGGAAACCCTGCAAAAGTTTATCGCAGATATGGATAAGCCCGTTGAAACCACGACGGAAGTCAAGGCCGAAAAGACGGAGGCAAAACCTGTCGAAGTCAAGACCGAAACCAACTACGCTGCAAGCCTTAACGGCGCAAAAGAAGTCATTATCGTTCCCGGATACGGCATGGCTATCGCGCAGGCACAGCATCTTGTAAAACAACTTGCGGATAAGCTCGTCGCGGGCGGCACGAAAGTAAAATACGCAATTCACCCCGTTGCGGGACGTATGCCCGGGCACATGAACGTATTGCTTTGCGAGGCGGACGTCGATTACGAAGATTTGTACGAAATGGACGATATTAACCCCGAGTTCAAGACGGCGGACGCAACCATTGTCATCGGCGCGAACGACGTTCTGAATCCTGCCGCAAACACCGCGGAAGGCACGCCCATTTACGGAATGCCCGTACTTGACGTTGCGGATTGCAAAAACATCTTTATCTTCAACTATGACTTAAAACCCGGTTACGCCGGCGTTGACAACCCCTTGTACACTCGCGACAGCGGCGTGTATCTGTATCTCGGCAACGCGCAGGAAACGCTGCAAAAGTTCATTTCCGACATCGACGCGTAACAATCGAAACAACCGAAATCTGCCACCGTGTAATGCGGTGGCATTTTTTCGCATAAGTTTCCCGGCTTTGCACAAACTCCGATAAGGAGGCAAATATGAATCTTTTGAAAGAAGTAATAAAAAACTGCAACGTCGGCGTTGACGCAATCGACAACATCTGGGAAAACGTCAAGGACACGAAACTGCGCGAAACCATCTGGAAACAAAAAGTCAAGATTATGGATTTGTCCGACAGGGCGTCCAAAGAGCTCGGGGACGAGCCGTCCGCAAAAGACGGTACGTATCCCAACAAAATGGAAAGGGCAATGATGAAGGCCGCCGTAAAGATGAAATCGGGGCTTGACAAGTCCACGACGAACATTGCCGAAATGCTTATCGAAGGCAACAACATGGGCATTAACGACGTCGTTAAAACTTCGCATCTTTATCGTGAAGAAGACACGCCTTTTGCCGGCGAACTTATCAAACTTTACGACGCCAACGTCAAAGAATTGCGCCGCTTTTTGTAAAAATTCAAAAACCACAAACCGTGCCGCAACACACAAAATAACGCGTTAAAGCATTGTTTTGAGCAGATAAAGTAAGGATAATTTTTATTATCGCTGCACAGAAATAATAGCCGTTGGTTTATAAATAGGTTCGGAAATATTCCGAACCTACTTTAATTTGATTTAATGTAAACAATGGTTTGTGTGTTTTATAATCCAGTCAACCCAAGATATTACCGTTTGGGAGCGCCTTTTATAAATTGTGTCACTGTAATTAGGGTAATACTGTTTTATGATAATCGAGATATCGTCGATTTCTTGTTTGCCAAACAGAAGGGTGTTTACAAAAACCTTATTAAAAACAGGGTTTAAAAGCATAACGGAAATAATTTCGGCGATTTGCATGTATGAATTTAGGCTTCTAATGTGCAAGGCTTGTTGTGTAAAAACCTTTTTTTCATTTTTTGATTCGATAAAACCTAAGAACAGGGTAGCCGAAATATAATAAGACACTTGTCTGCCTGATATATCTCCCAATCTAGAACTAATCATGGTGATATTATTAAGATCTTCATCATTTGGGAAATTAATGATCTGGATAATTTTATCAAAATCATCAGCCTGCGGGAAAGGTATTATATTATCCATAGATCACAACCTCTTTGACAAAATTCCTTTGTTGGCCCTTGCAGTTAATCATTCTTTTTGCCATAACATGTTTAATATGATATGAGTCATTATCAAATAATTGGTTAACAAAAGCGGTATCATTGTTGCTTACAACAACCTTGCAACCCTTTGATATTAAATCATCGCAAACGTTTTTTAGTCGTTTTAAATCGTCTTTTGAAAACCCATTGCATGTATAAGAAGTAAATCCACTATCATCATAATCGTATGGGGGATCAAAATATACCAAGTCACCTGCGTTGGCGGATTGAACAGCAATCTCAAAATCAACAGACATGATTTCAATATTATTATTAATTAAATAGTCGTGAATTTCTAAAATTTTATCTTCAAACACGATATCCGGATTCTTATATTTGCCTAATGGAACATTGAATTGACCACTTGAGTTTACTCTATACAGCCCATTATAGCAAACTCTATTTAAATAGATTGTTCTTGCTGCTTGTTTTACCTCGGACAAATTATTTATAATGCCATTTCGATCATAATTTCTAATTTCGTAATAATAGTCATGACAATGATTAGCTTGGTGTTTTTTTAATAATTTAATTAACTCTTTTGGATTGTTTTTAATTTGAACATAAACGTTGATTAATTCCTTATTTATATCATTAATTAACACGTTATCATGGGCTAAATCAAGGAAAAATGCTCCGCCTCCAACAAATGGCTCAAAGATCCTATGCCCAACTAGGTCATTAATATTTATTGTTGATTTTATGTCAGTCAAAAGCTGTCGCTTTCCGCCAGCCCATTTCATTAGAGGTTCCATTATTATTTACCAATCATTGCTTTATACAACTTATCAATCTCATTGTAATCAGGTCCAGAAATTTTATGGCCATTACGAATATTTTCTGAACATTTACTAATGGTTTTAATAATAGATAATACTGTATTTTTATTAACGTCAGGAATCCATTCGTTAAACTGGGTTTTAAAGTACATTGTCCAGTTTGAACCATAATTAATTATATCGCCGATATCGTTGAAGTTTATTTCATCCCATTCAGTAATTATCTCATCAATGCCGTTACGCGAATTAGAATTGTTTTTAGAATTAATCCGACTCATCAGATCATTTTCATGCTTTTCTGAAAGGTGTTCTCTCATCCAACAGGGTTCAGTAAATATTGATTTTAAATAATTTAACAATGATTCTTTTATTGATGCAATTTTAGGTTTGGCTTCGTCGTTATAGTTTTTATAATATGTGATATAATAGTTTTCTATATCATTGTTAGTAAATAATGAAGAGTCGGATTCAAACATCTTCATTTCAAGCATTCGGTAAACATTTGTAGGGGCGGCAGCACCACGTTGTTTAATAATAAAATCCCTGTCTTCTTCGCTTAAATCTGATAATACAATTACTAATAGTTCTATATATTTCTCAATGCTTGCCCATAATTTGTCAGGATTTGTGTTAATTGAATTGTTTTTTTCATATTCAATACTTATCATATCATCAAACAATCTAATATATGCGCCAACAATGTTGTTCTTAACAAAGAAGCTGTCGTCTCTATCCCACTCTTCGCCAAAAAAATTCCGAATCGTATTAATATACTTAACAAAAGTGGGATAAAAGGCGTCGAACGTTGCATCGTTGTTATTCTTATCTAAAATGCCTTTTCTTAATATTTTATTGTTTTTGAGTTTATTAAAAAGCCTAGTTTTTTGAAGTGCAAGTTTAATATTCTCAATAGTAATGCAACATCTTATTGTTCCTGCATCTTCACCGATAATAACGCGATTATTGAGAGATGATGCTGAATCTTCGCCTAATCGTTTGGCTATTTTGCCCAACAAAGCACCCTGGGCTAATGAAGGGTTGTCGGAGTTATAATAAACATCGATTTCCAATATATTTCTTAATGCTTTCGGAACAGCCTTTTGATTAAGATTAATATCCATAAACAGTTTGAGTTGTGTTTTTTTATCCAAGTTTTCAAAGGCGATAACGGGGATGGAATTGTTATCAGAGTATTCGCTATCTGAATATCCATATAATCTATGTTGTCCGTCAATAATATAGGCAGATTGATATTTTTGGGGTAAATATAATATGCCCATCTTAGTTAATGAATCATCAATATTTTCTTTTGGCGCGAAATCGAATCGTAATGGTTTTTTTGGTGAATCAATTGAAATAATGATCGAATTTGGAAAGAAATTGCCAGCATCAATAAACGCTCGAACGCTTTTTAATCTATCTTTTTTAATTAATCTTTGATATGATGGAAGCAGATCCTCATAATCATTATTGGCATTTGTTTTATGTAAAACATAAGAGATTTTTAAAAGCTTTTCAGGAGGAATAACAAAAGAATAATAGGTATATGCTCCCATTTTACCCCTAATCGCGGGAATTCGTGCTTCTATGTTTTGAATGTTTTGTCCGGCGAATAATTGCCCTAGCAATTGATATTTTGCTGCTGAACCTAAATGGCAAACGAGTGCTTTATAATATAATATAGTGGCATAATCAAAATGGACGATATTATTTTCGAGCATGCGAGATTTATCAACTTGAGAAACATTAATATTTTTTGTTGCAAAAATATATTTAAACTTTAAGTTAGGATATTTACTTTTGATCACATTACTACATTTTGCAAAATAAGAGGGCACTTCATTAATGTCCATTTGTAAATTTCTTTTAGTATCATATTTCCAGCTTTCTTTACACTCTATAAATAAACAAGTTTCATCATCAATTGCAACAATATCAATTTGCTTTGATACTTTTGTTTGTTCGCCATAAACGATAGCAAACTTGTTGTTTTCATTCATGATCTTAAAACCCATATTATAAAATATTGACCAAACTTCGTCTTCAAAAGCTGTGCCTATAGGTTTTTCTTTATAAATGGTTGTATTTTTTTTATTTGTTTTTAAATGGTTCCAGCCTTCCGCATAGTAAGAGTCAACTTTTTCATTGGGAACCTTAGATTCAATATGTTCCTTGCATCGCGGAATTGCTACTTCATTTAATTTGTCACCAGAAATTAATAAATCCCATGTGGTTTCTTTTACTTGTGGCATAATTTTTCCTCATTATAATAACTATAATTTATATTATAGCAGTAAATAACAAAAAAAGCTATAATAACACCTAATTAAATAAAAAATTTACTTTTAATGCGGTGAAAGAAAGAAGTGTTAGCTATGTCCGCTGCGTTCGATTTCCGCAAATGCAAGCGCTTGCTTCTCTCTTCACTTGCGGTCAGCGCGTAGCGGTTCAGGACGTAGTCCGCGCAAATTTATTTGCACAGAGGACGTTGTGGACAAAATGTGACGTTAACGGGGCTGCTCACGGCGCACACTGCACTTTTGAAATCGCATTATCGGGGGCGATAATGCTCACTCTTTTGTTTGTGTGCGCCTTTTCCCCACGGGTACACAGTATCCCGCGGGGTCCCCTATTTCTTAAATTAACTACTAAGCGACACAAAGTGTCTGCTAAGATAAACACGCTGCATAACGCAAGCGTTTGCAAGCAACCGCCGAACGCCAACCTTATGGTTGGGTTCTCTGCCCCTTGAAACATCCGACAAATAAAAAGCGCACATCGTTGTGATGTGCGCTTTTTATTTGGTGGACGTTAACGGACTCGAACCGCTGACTTTCTCCACGTCAAGAAGACACTCTACCAGCTGAGTTAAACGTCCATAGCGAAGATTATATTACCACACAATTTTGATTTTGTAAACAGTTTTAAGGGGGAAATTATTTATTTTCCGGACAAATTTTCAAGAAGTTCCGCCGCGTCGCCGACAAGTTCAACACAAGGGCGCTTTTTATAATAAGCGGCGGTGCGCGGTTCGGGCGTGGGGGAAGTGTCCGAAACGCCCAGAAGTTCCTTGCAGACAATGCTTCCGTTTTTTTTCTTGAAACCTGCCGCAAGATTCTGGATAAGCGCGTAAAGTTCCGCCTTTTCCTGTTTTGCCGAAGGATCGGAGTAACCGTATTTAAGCCCCGCGACCATAAACATACCGCTGACCGCGCCGCAGACTTCGCGCATTCTGCCCATGCCGCCGCCGAACGACGACGAGATGAGAGCAAGCGTTTTTTCGTCGATTTCAAGTTCGTCGGAAAATGCAAGAAGAACCGCTTGCGCGCAGTTGTATCCGTTTTTGAAGTTTTGCATTGCTTGTTCGCGTTTTGTCATAATATCACCGAAAAAGAAGTTTAGTTTTGAAAATGATATGATAAATGCGGGTTTTTGCGATTATCAAATCAAATATATTATACAACTTTGCCGCCGTTTTGTCAAATGTGGAAAAAGCATTTAAGAAGAAGACGGCGCAAAAAAACTAATGCGGATAAAATTTCCTTGTAATATTACTTAATATGTGCTATAATAGTATTCACTTTGAAATTTATTCAAACATTAGGAGAGATTATGGCATACGAAATGTTGTTAAGCCCCATTAAAATCGGCAACATGCAGCTCAAAAACCGCGTGGTCATGGCACCGATGCTTATCGGTATGGGCGACTTCGACGGTAAACCCACGGAGCAACTTATGAACTATTACGTTGAACGCGCAAAGGGCGGCACCGCTCTTATCATCACGGAAATCACGCGCGTCAACGATTTTCACGGCGCGGCGGCGTTCGCGCAACTTTCGATGAGCAAAGATTCGCATATCGAACCTATGCGTAAATTCGCCGATCGCATACACGAGGCGGGCGGAAAACTTGCGGTGCAACTTCATCACCCCGGACGTCAGAATCTCGGGCTTTGCATCGGCACGATTCCTCTTCTTATCCCGTTCCAGAATATCAAATGCGTCAAAAAGCTTATTTTCAAAGTCGTGCCGAAAGTCGGGCCGAAACTTCTGGAAAAGCACTGGTGTCCGAAGGTTTACGCCCCGTCCGTTACGGAGCGCGCGAAGTTTGCCGACAGCAAGATGAAGGCTTTTTCGCTGAGACAAATCGTCAACCTTGAAAAGGACTTTATCGACGCTGCCGAAAGGTTGCAAAAAGCGGGCGTCGATGCCGTTGAACTGCACGCGTCGCACGGCTATCTTATCCAGCAATTTTTAAGCCCGTACACCAACCGTCGCACCGATGAATACGGCGGAAGCCTTGAAAACCGCATGCGCTTTTTGCTGAATATTATTAAGGGCATCAAGGAGCGTTGCCCGGGTTATCCCATTCTTGTCAGGCTCACCGTGGACGAGTGCTATTCCTATATCGGAAAGACCGGCGTCGGATACGACCTGAAAGAAGGCGTCGAAATGGCAAAACGCCTTGAAGCGGCGGGTGTCGACGCAATCGACGTATCGTCGGCGGGTTACGACACTTTCAACTACTGGCTTGAACCCACGTCTTTCCCCGTCGGTTGGAGAAAATATATGGCGGCGGAAGTCAAGAAGAACGTCAAGATTCCCGTGCTTGCCGCAAACCTTATCCGCACTCCCGAACAGGCGGAACAGCAACTTGAAGAAGGCACGCAGGACTTAATCAGCCTTGGTCGTCCGCATATTGCCGATCCGTATTTCGTCAACAAGTGCGCGTCGGGACATCCCGAAGATATCCGCCGTTGCATCTGCTGCTTATACTGCATTCAGAGCATGGAAGAACAGGCATTCCACGGCAGTCATACGTTGTGTTCGCTCAATCCGTATCTCGGCCACGAGGGCGAAATGGACAAAATCACCGAAAAGGTCGGAAACGGCAGGCTTGTCGTAATAGTCGGCGCGGGCGTTGCGGGGCTTATGTGCGCGGAAGTTTTGTTAAGGCGCGGCTTTAACGTCACGATTGTCGAAAAAGAAGCGGTTGCGGGCGGACAGCTCAACCTGGCGGACAAAGGTCCCGGCAAAGACAAAATCGCATGGGCAACGGAAGACCTTATGACGTCGGTAACAAAACTCGGCGTGAATATTAAATTCAATACGGAAGCGACCGTCGAAATGCTGAAAGAGATGAATCCTTACGCGGTCGTTATCGCAACGGGCGGCGTGGCGATTAAGCCGAAGTCCATAAAAGGTATCGACAACAATAACGTTTGCACGTCAACCGAGATTTTGTCGGGCGCGGTCAAACTTGAAAACAAACAGGTAGTCGTCGCCGGCAGCGGTATGACGGGGCTCGAAACGTCGGAATATCTCTGTAAAGACGGCAATCACGTTACCGTGGTCGAGGGCAAAAACCAAATCGCGCCCGGTATGTGGTTCCAGCACGTTGACGACGCAATGCAAAAACTTTCAAAGTACGACACCAGATTCGTTACCGGCAAAATGCTTGTCGAAATCAACGAAAAAGGCGTGGTCGTCGAAGATACGAAAACCAAAAACAGAAGCGAAATTCCTTGCGACAACGTCGTTATCAGTCTGGGCGTAAGAAGCGACAACAAACTTTACAAAGACGCGAAAGATATGTTTGAAAGGATTTACGTCATCGGCGACGCCGATAAGACGGGACGTATCGCAAGCGCAACGAAGGAAGCGTTTGAAACCGCTTTGAAAATCAAATAAGAAGTATGCTTGATAAGTTCAAAATCGGTCATTTCACCGACGAAACAAACGGAACGGGGGTTACCGCGATTATTTGCGAAGACGGCGCAGTCGGCGGCGTCAGCGTCCGCGGCGCAGCGCCCGCAACACGCGAAACCGACCTGCTTTCGCCCGAAAAAACCGTCGAAAAGGTAAACGCGGTCGTGCTGTCGGGCGGCAGTGCGTTCGGGCTGGAAGCGTCATGCGGCGTTATGCAGTATCTTTCGGAACAGGGCAAAGGCTTTAAGGTCGGGAAACAAGTCGTGCCCATTGTCGTCGGTGCGTCGATATTCGACCTTGAATACAAGAACTTTGCGTTTCCCGATAAGGCGGCGGGATACAATGCCGCGAAAAACGCCAAAGAAAACGATTTTTCTTCCGGCAATATCGGTGCGGGGACGGGCGCGACTGTCGGCAAACTCCTCGGGATGGAATGTGCCGCAAAGGCGGGGCTCGGCGTTGCAAGCGTGACGATCAACGGCGCGGAAGTCGCGGTTATATCGGTCGTGAACGCATTGGGCGACGTCGTGGACAACGGCAAAATCATTGCGGGCATCAAATCCCCCGATGGAAGTTTCCTGGACAGTCTGAAAGTTTTCACGGCGGGCATGGTCGGACAACACGGCGCAAACACCACGATAGGGTGCGTCCTTACGAACGCGAAAATCACGAAAGTTCAGGCAAACCGCCTGGCGGACCTTGCACACGACGGGCTTGCGCGGGCAATTTCCCCATCGCATACGAACTTTGACGGCGACGCATATTTCGCGCTTGCCTCAAACGAAAAAAGTATCGAGTTCAATATCCTTACCGCGCTTGTGCCGCAACTTACCGAAAAGTCGATACACGCGGCGGTTACGGGACAAAGTAACTTGACGCAAAAGAAAACGGATAAACTTATCTTCGGCATTTTCCAGAAAATGTGGAAGTAACGAGAAGGTACTATGGCTGAATTTGAGAAAATCTTAATCGAATTCTTTATGGGGGACGGTATGACGATTGCGCGTACCGTCGCCGTGTTTATTTTCGGGTTGCTTGCGGTAAAACTCATACTGCTTATCGTGAACAAACTTTCGGTGCGCGCGCACATCGACAAAACCATTTCAAGTTTCGTATTGTCGGTCGTGGGCGTTTTGCTTTATTTCGGCTTATTGCTGCTGACGGGCAAATCGGCGGGGATTTCGACGGCGAGTTTCGTCGCGCTTATTTCGGCTGCCGGGCTTGCGATATCCCTTGCGCTCAAAGACAGTTTAAGCAACCTTGCAAACGGATTTATTATTCTCGGAAGCAAGCCTTTCGTCGTGGGCGATTACGTTGCGGTAAACGGCGTTGAAGGCACGGTGAAATCAATCGGGTTTTTCAACACGAAACTTGTGACCTACGACAATCAGATAATCACTTTGCCCAACTCCTCGCTTATCGGCAGCGGCGTGGTGAATTACAGCACGAATCCGACGAGAAGGGTTGTTTGCAGACTGCGCTTTTCATACGACGAGGACGTCGAAAAGGTCAGAAAGATTATGCTTGACGTCGCCCGCGGCAGGAACGAGATTTTGTCGTCGCCCGGGCCGAGCGTGGTCGTTGAAGACTACACCGACAGCGCGATTTTAATCACTCTTCGCTGCTGGGTACCTACCGAGTATTACTGGGACGCGCTTTTCATTCTGAACGAAGAAATCGTCAAGTCTTTGAAAGAAAACGGCGTTGCCGTCACGACGAATAAACTTGCCGTAAAGGTTGTCGGAGATAACAAACAATGAAAAAACGCACTTTAATTGTCATATTTTTACTGTTAACGTTGCTTATTGCGTTTTCGACGTCGGGCGTTGCGTATGCGGCGGACGGCGCGGCGAACGAAACGAATACGGAAGTCAAGTTTTCTGACGACGATTTAATCAAGCTTATCGCAACGTACTGCGCGTTCGGTCTGTCGATTATCGTCGGAATTCCGCTTATCAAAACCGTCAACAGAAGGAAGAAACAGGGCTACGTCAACAGCCTTGCGGAAGAAACCGAGTACGTCGCAAAACAGGTGCGCGCGCTTTACGAAAGTCGCGACAAGGAAAAGTCGAAAAGAGAGGCTTTGAAGTTTTCAATCAAGGTTACGGCGGTTGCCGACCACGCGCTCACGACGTACACCGAAAAGCAAATACAAGGTTATTACGAACTGTACGAATGCTTGTCCGACATCAACGCAAAACTTCTTGCGCTTGACAAAGTCAAGGAAGACAAGGAAGAGTACGACAAGGAATTTCTGCTTATCGTCGACGCCGCCGAAAGCGTCGCGGAAAAGGCGAAACTCCTTAAACAAAACGCAGAAATCATTGAAAGGTACAACAAATGATTGACATCGAAAGGCTTAATTATCTGGCAAAAAAATCCAAAATCGAAGGGCTTACCGACGAAGAAAAAGCCGAGCAAGCCGCAATTCGCCGCGAGTATATCGACAGCGTAAAGGCGTCGTTGAAAGCGCAACTCGACAACACCTATATCGTTGACGAAAACGGCGAAAAACACAAAGTTCAACCAAAGAAAAAACGATGAGCAACGACATTAAGGACGTAACGTACGAAATCGAGGACAGGTATCTTAGCCCCTACGCGTTCAAAAGTCGCGACACGGCGGGAAGGGTTACTCCTGTCGAAGAGTGCAAAATCCGCACGGAGTTTCAGCGCGATCGCGACAGAATCATTCACTGCAAAGCGTTCAGGCGGCTGAAACACAAGACGCAGGTTTTCCTGTCGCCCGAAGGCGATCATTACAGAACGCGCCTTACGCACACCCTCGAAGTGTCGCAAATCGCAAGGACGGTCGGGCGCGCGATAAGGCTCAACGAAGACCTTATCGAAGCGATCGCAATGGGACACGACCTCGGGCATACCCCGTTCGGACACGCAGGCGAGCGCACCCTGAACGAATTGACGAACGGTCGTTTTTCGCACAACGAACAAAGCGTACGCGTCTGCGAAGTGTTGGAAAAACTCAATCTCACGGCGGAAGTGCTGGACGGAATCAGGGAACACCGCATCGACGGCAATCCGAAAACGCTGGAAGGTAAAGTCGTGGGATACGCCGACCGCATCGCCTACGTCAATCACGATATCGACGACGGCATACGCGCCGGGCTTATCGCGGAAGAAAGTCTGCCCGAAGAATGTATAAGCGTTCTCGGTCGCACCCACCGCGACAGAATCAACAATCTTGTATATAATCTCGTCGAGAACAGCGCGGGCAAACCGTATATCACGCTGTCGGACGAGTTCGAGCGCGCGCTTGACGGGCTGCGCTCTTATATGTTCGCAAACCTTTATACTCAGTCGGAAGCGAAGTATGAAGAAGTGAAAGCAAAACGACTTATCGAAAGCCTTTTCGATTATTTCGTAAAAAACCCCGACGAACTTCCCGACCTTTATAAAAATCTGTTGTCGGAATACGGCGTGCAGACCGTCGTGTGCGATTATATCGCCGCAATGAGCGACCGCTACGCCGTCAAAGTTTTCTCGGACATCTATATTCCGAAAGGCTGGCAAGAAAAATCGCGCGAGTTTTAGGAATTATCGATTTTTTGACGAATAATAAATTGTAAACGTTTTGAGCGTTTGAGGTTATATGTTTCAGAAAGAAGGCTATCCTTTGGACTGGTTACAGGAATTAAAGGAAAAAAACAACATAGTCGAAGTTATCTCGCGGTACGTGCAGTTGCAGCAAAAGGGCGGCAAATTCTGGTGTTGCTGTCCGTTTCACCATGAAAAAACCGCGTCGATGTGCGTCAACGAAGACGGACAGTTTTATCATTGCTTCGGCTGCGGAGAATCGGGCGACGTCATCACCTTTATAATGAAGATGGAAGGCATGACTTTCCCGGAAGCGGTTGCATTTCTTGCGGAGCGCGCGGGTATGCAAGTCCCCACGCCCGTCGGTTTTCAAAGTAATGCGGAATCCAGACAAAAACGCGACAGATTGTATGAAATCCTGACTCTCACCGCCAAATTTTATTACAAATCCCTTATGAGCGACGAAGGGAAAGACGCGCGGACGTACCTTGAAAAACGCGGCGTCGATAAAAACCTTATGACAAGGTTCGGGCTCGGCTTTTCGCCAAGTTACGACGGCGTAATAAAGTACCTGAAAGAGAAGGGCTTTTCCGAAGCCGAAATGCTTGACTGCGGCGTTGCGTGGCAAAGCGACAAATCCAAAAGAGTTTTCGACGCGCTGCAAGGCAGGATGATCGTGCCGATTTTCGATATGCGCGGCAGAGTCGTCGCATTCAGCGGACGAGCCGTAACGAAAGAGTTTTCGGGCGGGAAGTACGTGAATTACCGCAACACGAAAGTCTTTGAAAAAGGCAAGGTTCTGTACGCCGCGAACTTTGTGAAAAAGGAAAAACAAAAGGTTGCCATCGACAGAGTAATCGTCGTCGAAGGATATATGGACGTCATCTCCCTTGCAAAGTACGGCTTCAACAACGCCATTGCGGGAATGGGTACGGCGTTCACGCCCGAGCAGGCGCGCGCACTTCGCACGTTGTCAGAAAACGTCTGCGTGTGCTACGACGGCGACGCTGCGGGACAGCACGCAACCGTCAGAAACCTTGAAATCCTTAATAAGGAAGGGCTGAATCTTAAAGTCGTGTCAATCCCCGAAAACGGAATGGACCCCGACGATTACGTCAAAAAGTACGGTCACGCCGGTTTTGAAAAACTTCTGGACAACGCCTTGCCTTACGTCGAGTTCGTGCTTTCCGTCATTGAAAAGGACAACGACCTGTCAACGAATACGGGGCGCGCAAAGTACGTCAACGAGGCTCTTGCTTTCATAAAGACTTTGCCCGAAACGACAGGACGCGACGTTTATCTGGAAATTGTGCACGATAAAAGCCGTGTTGCGATGAATATATTGCGCGACGGACTTGTGAACGAAATTTCCGAAGTAGTGTTTTCGGAGCCGCAAATCCAAAAGAGCGAACTGCCGGTAAGTCTGGAAGCGGCGCGGTTCGTCCTGAACAAAATGGCGTCGGGCGAAGAATACGCAAAGCCCATGGACGTCGTATCCCGCGACGTGTTCGGCGACAACGAAGTGCATAAACTCGTGTACGACTACGTCAAGGAAAAAACGGAAGCCGGCGAAAAACCGCAGGCGCACATGCTGTATTCTTTGTCGCAGGACGAGGAAGTCGCAAACGTATTGAATTCCGTGAAGGAATTCCACGACGAAACCAAGCTCATAAAGTATTACCGCGACAGCGTGAAACTCTTAAACTTAAACTACGTCAACTACCGCATCAAAACGCTTTCGCAAAGTTTCGACGCATGCCCCGACGCGTCCGAAAGACGTCGGATTCTCACCGACCTTTCGGTTTATCAGAACATGCTGAAATCGCTTAAATAAGAAAAAACGCAACTCGCTTGCGATAAATATTTTTACCGTAAAAGAACTTGCATACATAAGGAGGTCTTAATGGAAAACAGGGAAGCCTTATTAAAGGCCGAAACCGACAAACTGATTGAAGAAGGCAAAAAGAAAGGCTCTTTAACTCAGGAAGAAATAATGTCAAAGCTTGAAAAGATTGACGCAACCGCAGACGAAATGGAGGACGTCTTCAAAACAATCGAAGCCGTCGTTCAGGTTGGGGAAACCGAAGATAACTTTGACAAGATTATGGCGGAAGGCAGTCTTGACGACTCCGTCAAAATGTATCTGAAAGACATCGGCCGCGTGCCGCTTTTGTCCGCCGAACGCGAGGTCGAACTTGCAAAACGCATGGAAGAAGGCGACGAGGAAGCAAAACGCATATTAAGCGAAGCCAACCTTCGTCTTGTCGTGTCGATTGCAAAGCGTTACGTCGGCAGAGGTATGCAGTTCCTTGACCTTATTCAGGAAGGCAATCTCGGGCTTATGAAAGCCGTCGAAAAATTCGATTACAGAAAGGGATTCAAATTCTCGACCTACGCGACGTGGTGGATAAGGCAATCCATTACCCGCGCGATCGCCGACCAGGCAAGGACGATTCGTATCCCCGTGCATATGGTCGAAACCATAAACAAGCAGGTGCGCGCGACGCGTCAGCTTTTGCAAAAACTCGGCCGTGAACCCAGCCCCGAAGAAATTGCGGAGTTTATCGGCTCCACGCCCGAGCGCGTGCGCGAAATCCAAAAAATAGCACAGGATCCCGTGTCGCTCGAAACGCCTATCGGTGAGGAAGAAGACAGCCATCTCGGCGATTTTATCGAAGACAGCAACGCCGCAGCCCCCGCGGAAGTCGCGGAAGCGAATATGCTGCGCGAACAGCTTATAAGCGTTTTAAGCACGCTTACCCCGCGCGAAGAAAAGGTGTTAAGACTTCGTTACGGCATCGACGACAGCCATCCGAGAACGCTTGAAGAAGTCGGCAAAGAGTTCAACGTAACGCGTGAACGTATCCGCCAGATCGAGGCGAAGGCTTTAAGAAAACTGCGCCACCCGAACCGCATCAAAAAGTTGAAAGATTATACCTAAAATGTTGACGCTTGACGAAAGATTAAGTGCCGTCGTGAAGGAGCTGGAACTTGGCGATAAGGTTGCGGACATCGGCTGCGACCACGGCAAAATCGCAAATTCCGCCGTGCAAATCACGAAAAACCCCGTTTATGCCGTCGATATCAGCGCGGAATGTCTGATGAAGGCGCGGACGCTTTCAAAGGAACTTTTGCAGGAAGACGACGTGATTTGCCTTGTCGGCGACGGGCTTAATCCCGTGAAAGACAAAGACGTCGATACCATCGTTATTGCGGGTATGGGCGCGCACGAAATCGTGAAAATTTTAAGCGATTCGGACAAGCGATACGAGAAGTATATTCTCGTCCCGCATCAGCACGCCGACGTTCTGAGAGCCTTTTTGCAGGAAAACGGCTTTTTCGTGAAAAAGGACGGCGTCGTGAAAAGCGGCAACAAGTTTTATCCCGTCATCGTCGCGGAAGGAATCGGATATACGCGCTACACGCCGTTTGAAACCTATTTCGGAAAGGACGAAACGGAAGACCTTGCGGAATTTATCGGCATGCGTAAAAAAATTCTGAAAATGCTTGCGTCCCGCGCGAAAGGCGAATCGCTTGAAAAAATCCTTGCCGAAACGAGAGAGATCGAAGAATATGAAAATCAAAGAAATAATCGCTGAAATCGAAAGAGTCGCGCCGCTTGACACGGCGTTGCCGTACGATAACCCCGGGCTTATTGTCGGAGACGACGAGAAAGAATGCACGGGCGTACTTCTGACGGTCGACGCGACGTACGGCGCGCTTAAAGAAGCCGAAGACAACGGCTGCAACCTTATTATTTCGCATCACCCGATAATCTTTACGCCGCGAAAGAGTTTTTTGACGAAAGATTATAAATGCGACGTAATTGCGTCTGCTTACGTGTCGGGCACGGCGATTTACGCCGCCCACACGAATATTGACGGATTTCACGACAATATGGCGGTACGCACGCTGAAAGCAATCGGCGCGAAAAACGTAACGACGCTGTTCGATAACGGATTCGGCGCGCAAGGCGACGTCGATATGAAATTTTCGGAAATTAAGGAAAAAGTCAAGAAACTTTTGTGCGACGACACGATTTTCACGGTCGGCGACGAAAACAAGAAGATTAAAAAAGTCGCGATGATAAACGGCGCGGGCGGCGACGACGAATGTTTCTCCCGTGCAAGAGAAGTCGGCGCGGATTTGTATATTTCCGGCGAGTTCAAGCATCATATCCTGCTGGAAGCAAAGGAAACGAATTACGCTTTAATGTCCGTAGGACATTATGCAAGCGAAATGTGTTTTAATGACGTTCTTAATGACATATTAAAGTGTCACTTTGACACAATAAAAATTGTAAAATATTATGAAGGAAATCCCTTTAACGGCTGATTTCCGCGAGGTGTATATATGAAATTTGACAGTATGCTCGAATACCAGAAAATCGATTCGGAACTTGTGAAAATCGAAAGAGAACTCAACAACAGTACCGAAAAAGAAAAGGCAAGCGCTCTGAACGCAAAAATCAAGACCGCGGGCGACAATATGGCAAAATACCAGAGCGAAGCGGACGAACTTAATCTGAACGCCGAAAAACTTGCGGCAAACGTCGGTAAGTACGAATCCGAAGTGAAAGAAATCGCGGATTCCATCTCCGACGTTCAGGACGAACAGGAAATCGAATATTACGAAAAGGTTCTTGCGGGGCTTTCCGAAGACGTCAACAAACTGCTACGGGAACTGCAAAGAGTGTCCGCCCGTATCGATCAGGTGAAAGATAACAGCGACAATCTTACCCGTCAGGCGGTGCAACTCAACGAGCAATACAAAGTCGCGCTGCAAAGTTATCAGACGCTTAAACTCAAACTGCAAAACGAAGGTCGCCCCGTGATGGAAAAACTGAAAGCGGTTGAGAAAAACATAGATCCCAAATTCATTCTGATGTACAAGCGGTGCAGGGCGGCAAGAAAACTCCCGGCATTCGTGGAATACGCCGGCGACGGAAGTTGCTACTGCGGAATGAACCTTCCCAACGACTGCATCGGAAAACTGAAAGAAGACGGCGACTTTGTTGAATGCCCGAACTGCGGCCGCATTGTAATCCTTAATAAATAAAAAGCCGACATATAACTTACAGGAGAAAGACCATGGAAAAAAAGTTGTTCAACGATATAAATGTTTATAACGTGAATGCCGAAAAGCGCAACGGCGCGGGTTTTCCGTACGACGACGAAGGCAACAAAAAAATAGTATCGCTTAACGGCAAATGGAAATTCAAGTACGCGAAAAAAATCGCGGATATCCCCGAAAATTACTATGCGGCGGACTACGACGTGTCGAATTTTGACGAAATAACCGTGCCGTCCAACTGGCAGATCGAAGGTTACGGCAGACCGCAATATCTCAATATCCGTTACCCGCACGCGCTTGAAACGAAAATCAAAAGCAAGATTCCGCACGTAAAGGAAGACGAGGCTCCGGCAGGGTTATATGTCCTTGATTTCGAGTGCCAAAAAAACGACGACGATAACGTTCTTATCAATTTCGGCGGTATCGAAAGCGCGGGCGAAGTTTACGTCAACGGCAACTTTGTCGGGTACAGCGAAGACTCGTTCGACTATCAGGAATACGACATTACCGACTTCGTAAAAGACGGCGTAAACCGCCTTGCGGTGACGGTTTATCAGTTCTCGACGGGCAGTTACCTTGAAGATCAGGACATGTGGAGAATGAGCGGTATTTTCCGCGACGTTTTCCTTGTATATCGTCCGAAGAAATTCATTTCCGATATCTTTAACTATTCGGAATTCACCAATAAAGACGGTGTTATGTTCTTTCGCGCGGAAATCTCGATGCGTGCGGAACGCGCCGATTTCAGCGGCGGCAGGCTTGTCGTGATGCTTCGCGACGCCGACAGGCAGGAAGTTTTTAAGGATATTGTCGTTATTCCCGAAATCAAAAACGGCGGAAGTTACAAGGTCGACTTTTTGAAAGAAGTCCGCGACGTAACGCTTTGGGAAATGGAAAATCCTTATCTTTACGAAGTGGATTATATCCTTTACGAAGACGGCGAAGACACCGTGATGGCGGACAGAAGAAAACTTATGTTCGGTTTCAGAACGGTGGAAATCACGGGCTATAATCCCGAAACAAACCGCGGTCCGTTCATTATGCTTAACGGCAAACCTTTGAAAATCCGCGGCGTAAACCGTCACGAATTCGATCCCGAACACGGCAGATACGTCTCGCGCGAGTTCAATGAAAACGACATCATCCTTTGCCGCAAAAACAACATCACGGCAATCCGCACGAGCCACTATCCCGACAGTCGCGACTTTTACGAACTTTGCGACAAATACGGCATCATCGTAATGAGCGAATGCAACCTTGAAACGCACGGTCTTGCGTCCAGAATCCCGGGCTCTGACAAACGCTGGGAAGGGCACGTCGTTTACCGTATGCGTAACATGGTAGACTCTTACAAAAACCATCCCTCGGTCATCTTCTGGTCGCTCGGAAACGAGGCGGGCTACGGCCAAAACTTCGTAAAAATGCGCGAAGCCGCGCTTGAAATCGACAAAACGCGCCCCATTCATTACAATCCCGACACCGACTTCCGCTCGTCCGACGTTCTGAGCGATATGTACACCCGTCAGGAAAAAATGAAACGCATCGGCGAATGTAAAAAACCTTATACTCACTGCGTGGCGTTGTGGTCGCCGTCCGGCAAGGTATTTAAGCCCAAGGATTACCGCGACAAACCTTTCGTACTTTGCGAATATGCACACGCGATGAACAACAGCCTCGGCAACTTCAACGATTACTGGAAAGAATTTTTGAGATACGACAGACTCGCCGGCGGATTTATCTGGGACTTTGCGGATCAGAGCATCAAAAAGGTTGAAAACGACGGCACGGTCAAATGGACACAGGGCGGCGACTTCGGCGACGTACCCAACGACGGCAACTTTGTCTTCAACGGTATCGTTCAGCCCGACAGAACCCCGCAACCCGCGCTGTTTGAAGTGAAAAAGGTATATCAACTTGTCGATTTTTCGACGAAGGGCGACAACCTTATAATTAAAAACCGCCACAGAATAACCCCACTCGACGACAGATTCAAGCTGTCGATGAGAATTCTGAGAGAAGGCAAATTCGTGGAAAAAGTCAAGCTCGACCTGCCCGAAATCAAGCCGCTCAGCACGGGCGAAATCAATATTAAAAAATATATCAAAAACCGCGAAAACGAACTTTCGATCGTGGTGGAACTCAGTCTTGCGGAAGATACGTTCTTTGCGCCGGCGGGACATATCGTCGCGTACGAGCAGATTTTGTATAATCCGAAAAAGGGCAAAGCAGTCGATATGACCGTCAAACCCGTTTACGAAAACAACAAGGACGAGGTGCGCGTTTATACCGAAGAATTCGACGCCGCAATCGACAAGAAAACGGGCGGGCTCAACTTCTTTACGAAAGACAATGCGCCGCTTCTGCACGAACCCATAAAACCCAACTTCTGGCGCGCGATAACCGACAACGATTACCTGCCGCAAGTTCCCGCGTTCGTAAGGGCGATCATGGGCAAGTGGTATTACAAAAAAGCCACGAAACGCCTGAAAGTCGGCAGGATTAAGGTCAAGGAACAAAACGGCTCGATCAAGGTCGAAGTACATTGGATAAGCACAAGACTGGGACTGAAAACGACCTATAAATTCGACGGCGTGGGCAACGTTATCGTCCAGATGTCGGTGCGCGGACGCGCTTACGGATTGCCGAGATACGGCTTCGTGACCGAACTCAACGAAGGCTACGACAAGATGCGTTTTTACGGAAAAGGTCCGTTTGAAAACTATTGCGACCGTGGCGACGCGGCGATTCTCGGCGTGTACGAAGGCGCGGTGGAAGAGTTCGAACACGGCTATCTCACCCCGCAGGAATGCAGCAACCACACCGAAATGAGATGGCTTGAAGTGTGCGGCGAAGACAAGCCGACGCTGCAAATCAAATATGTCGGAAAACCCTTTGAAGCAAGCGTCAACGAGTATAGTATTGAACAGCTGGAAAACACCACACACAGGCATTTATTGCAAAAAACCGGGCGTTTAACTGTCACTTTTGACGGAAAACAACGCGGCGTAGGCGGCGACGTACCTGCTTTTGCATGCACTAAACCGAGATACAAAATCTATCCCGTCGTGAAGCATTCGTTCAGCGTGCAGCTCTCTTTCAAAAAGTAAAAAGTCATTGAAATCATAATCGTCATAAAAGCCCTCGGTCTGCCGGGGGCTTTTATTTTTAAGGTATTTTTTAATTGATTGTAATACTTTTGTAATGTGATAAACGCCCTAAAACGTTTGTCAAAACCGAACGCGTATGGTAAAATGCAAGCGATATAATTTTGAAAAGGATTATATCGTTGCTTTACGCATACTATATAACAAATACGAAAGGTGCAAAATGAAAATGAAATTCAAAAAGAATAAACACGAACATGAAGTCGCGGAAACGCCCGACCAGATTATGGAAGACACCGCAACGGAAGAACTTGAAACTCTTGACGAGCGCGAACCCGAAATTCTTGACGACGTAAGCGCGTCCAACGACACGGAAGTCCACAAAAGACTTGGCGATTTTTCAAACGAAAACACCGTCATCGAAGGCGCACCCCCAATGCTTAAAATCGACCACCTTAAAAAAAGGTACGCCAACAGCGAGGTCTATTCCGTAAAAGATTTGTCGCTGGAACTGAAACCCGGCGAAGTATTCGGATTTCTGGGCAAGAACGGCGCTGGCAAATCCACGACCATAAAATGTCTGACCGGCATACTTCCGTTTGAAGAAGGCAAAATCACGATTTGCGGATACGATATCGTGAAAGAGCCTATGCAGGCGAAAATGAACATGGGTTACGTCCCCGATAACCACAGCGTTTACGAACGACTGACGGGCAGGGAATACGTAAACTACGTCGCCGACCTTTACCGCGTGCCGAAAGCCGACCGCGAAGAAAGGCTCAACATGTTTCTGGACTTATTCAGACTTCGTTTTGCCGTCGACCGTCAGATCAAGTCGTACAGCCACGGCATGAAGCAGAAGATTTGTATCATCGCCGCGCTTATTTACGAGCCGAAACTCTGGGTTCTGGACGAGCCGATGATGGGACTCGACCCGCAATCCACGGCGGAAATTTTAAGTTATATGCGTGAACACGTCCGCAAGGGCAACACGGTATTTTTCAGCAGCCACAACCTCGATATGGTTGCGAAGGTCTGCAACAGAGTCGCGATAATCAACGACGGCATTTTGCACTGCGTCATCGACTTGTCCGATCCCGCAAACCGCGAAACCCTTGAAAAACGATTCTTTGAAATCTCGTCCACCGAGGAAGAAAGGAGGGCGTGGAATGTCTGATAAAATCAACAAGGAAGCGCTTGCCGCGCATCGGAAAAAGGTGCGCGACGATTGGTTTACCATACGCGCGCTTTTGAAAATAGATATGAAATCCCGCTTCGGATACGGCACGCGTATCGGCGCGGGCAACGTCGGGAAATGGATATTCAATTTTATTATGTCCGGCCTGATGTATGCAATAATCGTATTTTTGATTTTGCTTTTCACGCAAATGTTCGTCGCGCGTCCCGGACTTCGCGACAGTTACATCGTCATTGTGTCGATGGCGTCGATAATCCTGCAATTTTTCATTTGCACCGCAACGCTCATCAAGGCGCTTTATTACAGCGGCGACAACGAAATATTGTTGCGATTCCCCGTGAACGGCACGCAGATTTTCATTGCGAAGTCGATATTCGTATTCATCAGCAACTTTTTGATTACGATGGGGATACTTCTGCCGTTTTACATCTGTTACGGCGTTATTCTGCAAAAGGCGGGCGCACTCGGAAGACCGCCCGAGATTTTCTATCCCGTGGCGATACTCACGACGTTTTTAAGCAGCTTCCTGCCGTTCTTCCTGGCAAACATCGTGGCAATCCCCGTGATGAAGTTAATCAACATTATCAAAAACAAATACGGCATCGTATTGTGCGTTACGATCCTTGTGGTTGTGGGCATATTCGTCGCGTACATGCAACTGCTGAAATCGCTTGTCGGTTTTTACATTGAAAAGGATATGGCGTTGTTCAGCCCGGAAGTCATGGGCAGAATCGGGAAGTTTGCGGCAAACGCGTTCCCGTTCAACCTTTACGCAAACATGCTTTTGGGACACCACCCGTATATTAACCTTATTTACGTCCTGCTGCTTACGACGGGCGTCGGGCTTATTGCGATGCTCATCGTCAAAAAGTGGTATTTCAGCACGATTCTGGACGGCATCGAAAATCAGCGCGCTTCTTTCACGAAACGCACCGAGGACAAACCCATTCCGCCGTTCCTGTCGTATATGCGTCGTGATTTTTACGGGATTTTAAGAAGTTTCAATTACAGCTTCCAATATCTCGTCATGGCGGCGGCAGCACCCGTTATGGTATATTACTGCAACGCGCTTGCGGGTTCTGTCGGCAGCAACAGCGTCGGCAACAACATTCTGCCCGGCATATCGCTTATGGTCATTACGATTTTCGTAACGGTCATCGTGTCGTTCTCGTCAACGGCGATAAGCAGGGAAGGCGGATGCTTTTATCATACGAAGATTATTCCGTTGCCGTACTGGAAGCAGGTGCTTGCAAAATTCCTTTTGTATTCGGGCGTAGCAACGCTTTCGATTATCCTTTGCTGCATCGCTGTAAGCGGCGCAAAGTTCGTATCGCCCGTGGACGCGGTTATGATATTCTTTATCGCGGAGTTTTCAAACATTGCGTTGACGAGTCTTTGCATGTGGTTCGATACCAAATCGCCCACGTTCAACTTCATGGGTGACGGCGAGCTTGTCTCGGCAAACAAAAACGTTGCCATCGCGCTTGCTCTCGGACTTGTGTTTGCGGTGTTGTACGGCTTGTTTACGATGATCGGCGGGTTCCTGCCCACGTTTGCGGGAATACCCATCAAACACGGCGCAAAGTCGATTATGGGGCTTTTGCTCATCGTGTCGGGCGTTGCGGCGGTGCTGGGGCTTGTGCTTCTTTTCGTAAAACTTAACAAACGCTATAATAAACTTTATCAATAAATATAATGACAAAACGAAAATATTGTACGTTTCGTATATTCCTTGCGGCAGCCAACAGGTTCTTTGCCGCTGAAAAAAAGTAGGAGACGCCGATGAAAAAAGTACTGATAGGATTATTACTGATAATTCCTATGGCAATCGTTGCAGCTGTTGTTCTTGTTACAAACGTGGTTCTGATCACGCCCGATATTACGGTTGCGAGCATTGCAATCGTTGACCCCGATTTTTATCAGGACGTTGACAGCGTTTCGCTGTATTTTGACCGCCCCGGCATGCAATATCAGCTTGCCGCGCTGGTCCTTCCCAAAAAAGCAACGAATAAAAAAGTCCATTGGAGCATTGAAAACTCGGTATCGTACGATCCCGAGTACGAAGGCGATATTGCAACCGTCGACGATAACGGCAACGTTACCATAAACTGGACGGGCACGTTCGACGTTGTCGCGAAAACCGACGACGGCGGCAAAACCGACAGGTGCCGCTTTGAGATTAAAAGCGACGTCGCAAAGTCGGCTTACATCGTTTATAAAGACGTGAAACTCGGCGAAACGCCGGGCATCGACATCACGACGGACGAAATAATCCGCCTTGAAGCGTGCGCGCATCCCATCGACGTGGATCTTGAATACGTCACTTGGGAGTCGAGCGACAAAAACGTTCTTTCGGTTGACGCAAACGGCGTTGTCGTGCCGCAGGGCGCGGGAACGGCAACCGTCACCATGAAACTCAAATCCAAAGATTTCGTGTCGGGAAGCGAGAAGCGCGTTGCGCCCGAAATCGTCTGCACGGTTCAGATTACTGTGCGCGGCGGAGTGTTCCCGACGGCTTTGAAATACGTTCATACCAACAGCGTTTCGCTTTCGTCGATAGGCGCGGAAGGAAGCACTCTCGTTAAATCTCAAAACGCGACGCTTGAATCCGGCGCAATCGTGTTCAGCGGAAAAACGGGTTACGCCGTCCTTGAAAAGGGCGGAAAAACAATGACGTTACGCAAGGTCGAAAGCGAAACTTCGATTGTTTTCGAAAACGCCGACGTTATTGAAAACAGCACCGTTATCGTCGGGAAAGTCCCGTATAAACTCAACGCGATATTTGCCGCAAGCGGCGAAAAAGCAAGCGGCGCGCGTTATAATTCGTTAAACCCCGACGTTGCGACAATCGACGAAAAAACGGGGTTAATCACTGCGATTTCAAGCGGTGAAGTCACGTTTACCGCAGAATTCGGCGAAGAAAGAATTTCAATCGATCTTCACGTGAGAAAACCCGTCATATACTTTATGCTGGAAAAAGACGCCCCGCAAGGTATCGCGGACGAGTGCGTTTACGGCAGCATGTATTTTGAATATTCGGGCGAAGAAATGACAGGTCGGCTTGTGCCGTTCAGACAAATCAAAGTCGTTGCGCCCGAAGACCTTACGGGCAGTGAAAACCGGAGTCGTTTCAAATGGTCGGTAGTAAGCGACGACAATATCGCGAAGACGATTGACGAAAACGGCGTGATTACTTTTTCGGAATTTGAAAAAGGCGTACGCAAAAACGTGAAAGTCATTGCCGAGGCAATGGACAGTCCGTATGCCGGCGACAGCATCAAAAGGGAATATAACTTCACCGTGATGTACGGCGTCAACGTCAAAACCGCCGATGAACTCACGAAAGCCGTCAACAAAGAAATCGACGGAAAGAAGTACGAAGTGTTCCTGAGAAACGATATTACCATTCGCTCCATCAGATATACCGAAGCAGACACATCCCGTTTTTCGGGCGAAAAGGGCGAAGAAACAAGGACATGGAGCGACGCGCCGCTCAGACTCACGACAAGTCTTTACGGCAACGGCCATACGATTGACTGGAAACACCGCGACTACGACGATCCGACCGCCAAGCCGAACATCATGGGCTCGAACATACTAATGATGGACGGACCAGAGGAAAAAGACGCACCGCGCGTACTTTTAAGGAACGTGAAGATTAAATCGTCCGAACTTCCGAAAAGTAACACTTTTGCAAGCAAAGATTTTGTCGGTACCGGCGTCTTAACGAAGGGCAACGTGCACGTGCAATACTGCGTCATCGAAAACGCAATGTTCTGCATGAAAGTCGGCAGCTACAACAACGAGGAAGAGGCGGTAAAGAAAGGCGATTTTGCCGAAACGCTTATCGAAGGCACGATTATGAGCAACAGCAGCAAATTCACCTGTTTCTCCTGGTGCGCTTACAAGAACCAGAGAGTCGTGATGAAAAACTGCGTTTACGGTCAGGCGGCTTCCCCGAGCATCGGATTTTCCAGCGGCGACGACAACGAAGAGCATACCTGCAACCTCGACATTCAGGGAATACTGAGAATTTACAACTGGAAACAGGACGTCGACCTTGACCTTGTCGGCGGAATCACGAACGACGATACAATCGACAATCTTTTGAAAGAGGTTATTCAAAAAGGTTTGAGCGGGAAACGCTTTGAACATCTTTTTGTCAAAGACTCCGGCGTAAGATATATGCACTGCGGAATGTTGTTCAGCGGACTTGCACACAAAAACCGCGTAACGGTAACGGGTGCGCTTGAAGAAAACGGATTCGACCACGAAGAAATTCAGATCAGTGAGCTTGTGGAAGAAACCAACAAGGTCTTGGCAGGACTGCTCAAAGGTCAGCTCAATCCCGTGACGTTTTACGGATACACCGACGAAAGCAAAACGCCCGTAAAACACAATTCAAATCTCGTTCACTCGCAGGAGTTGTACAAACTGCTTCGCGGAGAATAAATAACGATTGAACTTTGCAACCGCCGTATTTACGGCGGGTTTTTTTTTCGTTCTTGACAAGCGCGCTTTATGATAGTTATAATAATGTGTATAAGAACTATAAGAGGTGTTTTATGAAAGGTCTTGCATTGGAAGGCGGAGGCGTAAAAGGCGCGTATCACATCGGCGTTATGACGGCTCTGCGCGAAATGGGGCTTGCCGATTTCGACGGCTACGTCGGCACGAGTATCGGCGCGATCAACGCTGCTATGTTCTGCGCCGGCGACTGGGAAAAAACCCTGGAACTTTGGGACAATATCAATATGCAGAACGTCCTTGATATGGACGAACTGTCGATAAAGGAACTGACGCAGGGACAATTCAACGCGCAGCTTATCGGCAACGCCCTGCAACTTTTAAGAAACCTTGGCATGTTCGTCGATACGACGGCGGACAAAATGCGCGCCTTTCTGAAACAATATATTGACGAAAAGGCAATCAGAAAAAGTAATAAAGACTTCGGACTTGTGACCTATTCCGTCCCCGATTTCGCGCCGCATTACATGATGAAAGAAAATATCCCGGAAGGGCAGATTTACGATTACGTAATGGCGTCGTCGGCGTATCCCGCATTCAAATGGCAAAAAATCGAAGGCAAGGAAAACAAGTGGTTCATCGACGGCGGCGTTTACGACAATATGCCCGTGAAAATGCTGGTCGACAAAGGCTACGACGAAATCGTCGCAATCCGCACGAATATCAAAAAATACCGCGCCTACCGCGACGTCGACTTAAAAGGGGCGAAACTTCTGGTGTTTACCCCCAGCGAAAAGCTCGATTACGCCGTAAACTTCACAAAGGAAAATATCGACAGATTCAAGGAAATGGGCTATTACGAGGCAAAGCGCACAATTTTGGGCTTGCCGAGTTTCAGATTCTGCGTGCGCGCCGTCGACGATCAGGCGTTTTCCGACTTTATGCGCGGCATCGACAGAAAAGCCATCGAAGAAGTCGTCACCCTTGCGAAACTTAAAGTGCATAAGTCGCAGGACGCGAATATCGAGGACGTCATCGACACGCTGCGCGATATGCTTAAATTGTCGTCGAAGTCTTCGGACTTGCAGGTGTTTGAGAACTTTTTGGAAGTTTTCGCCGTGTATTTTAACGTCGACCGCTTCCGCTTTTACGATATCGACGAGTTTTACGACGCCGTTTTCTCCGCCGCGAAAAAAGCCGCAAAGGGCATTAAAGGCGGTATAGACGAGGTCATCAAAAACGACAGGGGTATCAAAAACGAATTAAAGGAAATATTCATAGCGTTTTATAAGTGCTATCACTCGCCAAAACGCCTTAATAAATAATGGAAAAACTTTTACTTCTCGACAGCAACAGCCTTTTGCACCGCGCGTATTACGCGCTCCCCGGTCTTACCGACAGCAAAGGAAACCCAACCGGCGCGATCTTCGGATTTGTGTCCATGCTCGCGCGGCTTATCAAGGAAGAAAAACCGACGCATATCGCGGCTGCGTTTGACCTGAAAGCGCCGACGTTCAGACATAATATGTATGCGGGCTACAAGGCGACCAGAAAACCCATGCCCGAAGAACTTGTGAAACAAGTGCCCGTTCTTAAAAAACTTATCGGCGACCTTGGGATCAAAATCGTGGAACTTGAAGGGTACGAGGCGGACGATATTATCGGCACGCTTGCAAAAAGATTTTCCTGCGCGACGGATATCGTCACGGGCGACCGCGACAGCCTGCAACTTATCGACGACACCACCAACGTGCTTTTCACGAAAAGGGGAATCACCGAAGTCGTGAGATACGACAAGGAAAGGCTTTTTGAAGACGGCTTCGAAACGCCGTCGGCAATTATCGACTACAAGGCTCTTCGCGGCGACGCGTCCGACAATATCCCCGGGATTCCGGGCATCGGCGAAAAGACCGCGATGGAACTTCTCAAAACCTACGGCACAATGGAAAACGTCCTCTCTCACGCCGACGAAATCAAAGGAAAGCTCGGCGAAAAAATCAGGGGCGGAAAGGATATGGCGCGGCTTTCTTATACGCTTGCGACAATAAATACCGCCGTGCCGATTGATATAAAAATGTCGGATATTACGTTTTCGTATCCGCTTTCAAAAAGTGCGAAAAACGCGCTTATCGCGCTGGAATTCACGTCGCTTACAAAGCGTTTCACGTTTACCGACGAAGAAGTAAAATCCGACGAAAACGACACTTCACAGGTCAAAATCGAATATACAACAGTTGAAATTGACAACATCGACGATTTGAAGAAGTTGTTTGACGACAACAAAGGAAAGCCGTTTGCGCTTAACGCGGGGGCGGACGTCGACGTTGCGTTTTCTGCCGACAGACTTTATGTGATTAAACAAAATTACGACCTTTTCGGCGGTATGACGATGGACGACGTACTGAAAGAAATCGCGCCGCATCTGACGAACGAGTGTGTCGTATCCGATTTGAAAAAACTTTTGCATCTTTTCAAGGACGCCGGCGTCGAAACGTCGGTAACGCCAAAGGACGTGGGGCTTCTTGCATATCTCGTTTTCGGCGGAAGAAGTTTCAAGGATATCGTTACTCTTGCCGCCGCCGCAAACGTTTCGGGCGACTCGGTTACGGCGTTTTTCGCAATCTGCGACTACCTTGAAAAGGAACTTGAAAGCAAGGATCTTTCGTCGCTGTATCACGATATCGAACTGCCGCTTGAACGGGTTTTGTTCGATATGGAATGTGCGGGCGTGAAAGTCGACGTCGGGGTGTTGGAAGAACTTCGGAAAAAATACGAGGACGAAATCGAAACGCTCACCGCAAAGATTTACTCGTACGCCGGCGAAACTTTCAATATAAATTCGCCGAAACAACTTACGGTGATATTGTTTGACAAACTCGGGCTGAAACCGTCCAAAAAGAACAAGACGGGGCTTTCCGTCAACGTGGACGTGCTTGAAAAACTTTACGAAGAGCACCCGATTATCCCGCTTATTTTAAGGTACCGTCAGATTTCCAAACTGTTATCGACGTACGTGCTGGGGCTTGAAAAGGCGGTGTCGTCCGACGGGCGCGTGCATACCGAATACAAGCAGACTCTGACGAACACGGGCAGGCTGTCTTCGACCGAGCCGAACCTTCAAAATATCCCGACTCGCACCGTCGAGGGCAAGGAAATCCGCCGTGCGTTCGTCGCGGAAAAGGGCAAAGTGCTGATTTCCGCCGACTATTCGCAAATCGAACTTCGTCTTATGGCGCACATGAGCGGCGACGAAAACCTCATAAGGGCGTACAACGAAAGCCGCGATATTCACGCCTCGACCGCAGCGGAGATTTACGGCGTCGATATTGCCGACGTAACGGACGAAATGCGCCGCAACGCAAAAGCGGTCAACTTCGGAATAATTTACGGAATAAGCGACTTCGGACTCGCGCAAAACCTGTCGATCAGGGTTGCCGACGCGAAAAAGTATATCGAACGGTATTTCAGGACGTATCCGAAGGTCAAAGAGTTTATGGACGGGCAGGTCGAATTCGCAAAAGAGCACGGCTTTGTAAGAACACTTTTCAACCGCATACGTCTTATGCCGGAACTTTCGTCAAGTAACTACGCCGTGAGAGAGTTCGGCAAGCGCGCCGCAATGAACTTCCCGCTGCAAGGTACCGCCGCCGACATTATAAAAATCGCAATGCTGAAAACGGCGAAAAACCTTGAAGGAACAAGTGCGAAACTTCTTTTGCAGGTTCACGACGAACTTATCGCGGAAGCCGACGAAAACGACAAGGACAAGGTTGAAAAAATTCTGAGAGAAAGCATGGAAACCGCGGTAAAACTCAGCGTCCCCCTTACGGTCGGCGTCGCAAGCGGCAAAAGCTGGTACGAGGCGTAATATGAAAGTTGCGGTAACGGGCGGCATAGGCGCGGGTAAAAGCGAATTTATGCGCGCCGTGAAAGAACTTGGAATAAGGACGTATTCCGCCGACGAAATCAATGCGGAACTTTTGCGCGACAAAGGATATATCGAAAAACTTTCGGCGGCGTTTCCGCTTGCCGTAAAAGACGGAAAGGTCGATAAGGCTGCTCTTCGCGAAGAAGTGTTTTCAAACGAGAAGAAACGTAAAACGCTCAACGCGCTCGCGCACCCCGAAATACGGCGGAAAATCGAAGAAATCACGGGCGACGCCGTCGTCGAAGTGCCGCTTTTGTTTGAAAGCGGAATGACGGATTTGTTTGACAGAGTAATCGTCGTGACCGCCGGTGAAGACGCGAGAATAAACCGCATCGTTTCGACAAGGAACATATCAAAAGACCTTGCGAAAAACATAATAAAAAACCAAGCCACGGACGACGAAAGAATAAAGATGGCGGACTACGTCGCGATAAACGACGGCACCCGAAAAGATTTATACGAACAAGCGAAAAACATTATAAAAAGGATTTTTGAATAATATGGAAAACGTTCTTGACATTCTCGGCGGCGTGAAAGACTACGCCCATCGCGGCTGTTTCGACAAGACTTTGCCCGAAAACTCGCTCACCGCAATCCGCATTGCGGCGGACAAAGGGCTGGGGCTTGAAATCGACGTGCATCTGACAAAAGACAATAAACTCGTCGTGTTTCACGACCACACGTTAAAGCGTATGTGCGGCGTAAGCGGCGTTGTCGAAGAAATGATGGAAAGTCAGTTGACCGCGCTTAAACTCAAAAACACTTCGCACACGATTCCGACGCTGAAAGACGTACTTGCGGCGGTTGACGGGCGCACCCCGATATTGATTGAGTTGAAGTGCCGAAACAACGAAATCGCACTTTGTGACGCACTGATTGATGAGTTAAAGTCCTATAACGGCAAATATATGTACATAGGTTTCAACGAAAAGGCGGCAAAGTATTTTAAGGATAAGGGATATACGATTGCGCTCTCGTGCTTTAAACCGAAGACGCCGAAACTCGATTTCAAACCCGATTTTCTGCTTTGCAATATTCTGGGGATTCCGCGCAGCAAGAAAAAACGCGCGAAATATCCGCCGTTCATATCCTGGACAATCGAAAGCGAGCGCGGCAGGAAAAAATCGGAAGAAACGTCGGTCGCGACGATTTACAACACGGCAAATTTCAATTTTTGAAAATAAAAAAGATAAGAGGTAAAATTATGCAAAACATCACAAACGGCATTCTGGACGTAACGGTCAACGAAAACGGCAGCCTTCTCGACAGCGTGAAATATCGCGGCGAGGAATATCTCTGGCAGGGCAGCGAGAAATCGTGGAAGTCGAAAGACATCGTCATCTTCCCCTTTGTCGCGCGCCTTAAAGACGGCTGGTATACCGTCGACGGAAAACGCTACGAAATGAAAAACCACGGACTTGCCCGCTACAACGTCTTCACGGCGGAAAGCAACACCGGCGACACGCTCGTCATGGACTTTAAGTCGACGGAAGAAACCAAAAAACAATATCCGTTCGATTTCGATTTCAAGGTGAAATACGCGCTTGTCGGAAACAGTATGAAAATCACGTACACCGTCGTAAACACCGGCGACGTCGATATGCCTTTCGGGCTCGGCACGCACTTCGGGTGGGCGCTTGTCGGCGACGAAACCGACGATACCTGCGACGTATCCGGCAACTTTGCGATTATCGACACCGATAAACCCATCGAAGAATATGAATTCGACGACGATCTGCACCTTGTCAAGGGCGAGAAAAAGTCAGAGTTTACCAACAAAATCCCCCTTGTGAAATCGACCTTTATCCACGACGCGGTCGTCACGAAAAACAACGCGAAAAAAGTAACCCTTCTGCGCCGCGACGGCAAGAAAATCACGTTCGACATCGGCAACGTTCCCGTGCTTGCGATATGGTCCAACAACAAAATGGGCAAATACGCCTGCATCGAAGCGTGGTGGGGGCTTCCCGACACCGTCGATTGCGACAGGGAACTGAAAAACAAATTCCTTATCAACACTCTCCCCGCGGGAAAGACGTTCGAATATGAAGTAACCGTTACGTTTTAATAACTAAACGGCGTTTATTATTGAAATTTTCAAAGGCGCGTGCTACAATTTAACGGTAGCGCGCGTTTTCGCGCAAAGGAGTATTTATGCAAAGAATGAAAGTTTCGGAAATTCCTTATGAAAGAGCGGACGCCGAAAAGGTATGCGGCGTCATTGATAAAGCGGTTGAAAAAATCAACGCGGCGAAGTCCGTCGACGACGTGCTGGAAGCAAGAGAACTCGTGAACGACGCTTTGCGCGATTTTTATACGGAGTCGTCGCTTGCGAACGCCCGTTTCACGCTTAATACCAAGGACGAGTTTTACAGCGCAGAAAAGGACTACTACGACGAGAAAATGCCCGTGGTGCAGGTAAGTTATCTGAAATACGCCGACGCGATTTTAAGAAGCAGGTTTTTGGACGAACTCAAAACAAAAATAAATCCCGTCATCATTAAACAATTCGAGTTGCAGAAAAAAGCGGTGAGCGACGCGATCGTTCCCGAAATGCAAAAAGACAACGCGCTTGTTACGGAATACTCAAAGTTCGTGTCGGAATGCACTTATAATTTCCGCGGCAAGGATATTACGCTTGGCGAACTTCGCAAATTCACACAGGACAGCGACCGCGCAACCAGAAAAGAAGCGTACGTCGCGCTTGGAAAAACGCTGGAAAAACACAGCGATTTTCTGGACGACGTCTTTGACAGAATGGTCAAAAACCGCGACCTTATGGCAAAGAAAATGGGGTACAAAAACTACGTCGAGTTGGGCTACTACAATATGGGCAGGCTTTGCTATGACGAAAAAATGGTAAAGGTTTTCCGTGAAAACGTCTTAAAGGACATCGTGCCCGTCGTGACGCGTCTGAAAAAGCAGGTTGCGGAAAAACTCGGCATCGACCACATGCGTTTATACGACAACGACACGTATTTTCAGGAAGATCCGAAACCCGCTCTCGACGAGCGCGGCATTCTGAAAGCAGGGCAGGAAATGTACAAGGATATGAGCCCCGAAACCGGCGCGTTTATGGATATGATGATGGATACCGACGCGTTCGACGTGTTCACGCGCGAAGGTAAATGGACGGGCGGATATATGACGAGTTTCGATAAGTATCACCAGCCGTTCATCTTCGCAAACTTCAACGGAACGACCGCCGACGTCGACGTCGTAACACACGAGGCCGGACACGCTTTTGCGTATTATATGTCGGAACCCGTCGTGCCGTACGAACTTGGTCTCGGCGCAATGGAAACGGCGGAAACACACAGCATGTCAATGGAGTTTTTCACCTGGAAATATATTGATATGTTTTTCGGCAAAGATGCAAATAAGTACCGTTATAAGCACCTTTTCGACGCTTTAACCTTCATTCCGTACGGAACGATAGTGGATTACTTCCAACATATCGTATACGAAAATCCCGATATGACGCCTAAGGAGCGCGACGACGTCTGGCTGAAACTTGAAAAAGAATTCCGCCCGTGGATGGACGCCGACGACGTGCCGTATCTTTCAAAAGGTACAAGATGGCAATACCAGAATCACATTTTTGAAAGCCCGTTTTATTACATCGATTACTGCCTTGCTCAGACCGTCGCGATCGAGTTTCTGGAAGAATCGCAAAAGGATTACGACAAGGCGTTCAAGGCGTATCTTGCACATGCGACGCGCGGCGGCTCGTACGTCTTCACCGATCTTGTTCGCCTTGCGGGGCTGAAATCTCCGTTTGAAGAAGGCGCGCTTAAAGAAGTCGCGAAAACGTCCGAAAACATTCTTTCGTCGCTTCAAAAAACCTTTTGATTTTTAAGGGGATAATAAATTATGAAAAAAACAAAAGTCAGAACAAGTAAAATTCTGTTGTGGGTTGTGTCGGCGGCGCTCGTCGCGATACTGTCGGTGTCGCTTGCATTTATGGGCGTTGCGCTCAACCGCACGAAAAACCTTTATAAAACCGATTTTTCAGGTTTTACCGGGCTCGCAAACAAAACCGTGTTGTTCATCGGCGACGGTATGGGCGAAAACCATATTAAAACGACGGAAACGTATTACGGCGAAAGGGCGTTTATGCGCTCGCTCGGGGCAGACGGGTTCGTAACGACGTTTTCAAATAACGTCGGGATTCCCACGGACAGCGCGGCAGCCGGAAGCGCGCTTGCAACCGGACAAAAATTCAATAACGGCGAAGTCGCACGCCACGGCGGAAATAACGTCAAAAGCGTCGCAGAGTACGCCAAAGAGAAAGGGCTCGGCGTGGGTATCGTGACGACGGACAATCTTTACGGCGCGACGCCGGCGTCGTTTTCGTCGCACGCAAACAACAGGGGCGACACTTCCGAAATAATTAAAGGGCAGATTAACGACGTCGTGGATTTGTATCTCGGCGCGGGAAAAGACGAATACACGAAATATAAATCGCAGTTTGAAAGCAAGGGCTTTACGTTCGCAACAAGCTTTAACGACGTCGCCGGAAGCGTTTTGAGCAATAAATTGATTATGCCGTTTTCGTCGCTTCCGTCGGAAGACGGCACCGCCGATACGCCTACGCTCGAAATGTGCACCGAGTCCGCGCTGAAATTTATGGAAGCCCGCTTCCCGGGCGGATATTTTTTGATGATCGAGGGCGCGCATATCGACAAGAAAAGCCACAAAAATGATATTATCCCGATGACAAAGTACCTTAAAAGCTTCGACAACTCCATTAAAATCGCATACGACAGGCTAAAAGACCTCGACAGCGCGATTATCGTCACCGCCGACCACGAAACGGGCGGGCTGAAATACAAGGACGGCTCAACCAAAGACGATATCAAAAACAGCCTTTATACCACGAAAACGCATACGGGCACCAATGTGAAATACTTCATTTTCGTGAAAGGATTGTCCGCGGACGAGCTGAAAGCGATTATTCCCGAGAAAATCGACAACACCGACGTCAACCGCATTGCGCGCGCTCTTCTCGCCGCTTAAACATAAATGGTTTCAAATACTTGACTTTATGCGGTTTTTAAGATATTATTTTATCCGTTGTGCGGACATGGCGGAATTGGCAGACGCGTAAGATTCAGGTTCTTATGGTCGCAAGGCTGTGCAGGTTCAAGTCCTGTTGTCCGCACCAAAAAAAGACAATCCGAAAGGGTTGTCTTTTTTCATGCGGCAGCGGACTTGAAACAAAACTACGTTTTGTCGGCAAACGGCACTGCGTTTGTTTGCCCCTGCACGCGGTGCAGCTGACGCTCCACTTCCGCGAATAAATTCGCCCGTTCCGCTATTACGCTCGCTTCGCTCTCTACAAGTCCTGTTGTCCGCACCACTTAAAGTCTAAATCGAATACTTTATTTAAGTGTTTGGTTTAGATTTTTTTATTTGCAAAGGCATTTCAAAACTCAACAATATATGTTATAATTTTTATACGAGGTTTACGATGGATAACAAATATAAATGGCATTTCAATGACAAGGATTATTTAGAATTTGCAGAAAATAATGTGACTGAATTTAACCTTAAAGAAAATGCTTGAAGAACAGAAATAAAAGGGATAACTATATGAACGACAAACAAAAGATACCACCTTATAGTTATGGCTATGCTAAAAGCACTTATGAAAAATTAGAAAAATACGAGATGAGTACAACAATTCCTTTTATCAAGGAAGATGAGGTTTTAATTGTAAGACTTGATGGTAAAGGATTGACATCAAGATTTAAGGACAATAACGAATTGTTTTTATCTGATTTCCATTTGGCAATGAGGCGCATTTTAGAAAACATAAAGAAATACTGTTCCTTTGTGGATTTTGCTTATTCATTTAAGGATGAAATCTCTTTTTTGATAAATAAAGATATTATTCAAAACAACAAAGATTATGCAAATCGAATTGAAAAGGTACTACCTATTGTATCAGGATTTGTATCTTCTATGTTTTCTCAATACATTTCAAAGAAGCTAAAAACTATTCCAACTGAGGCGTTTGCGTTTGATGCGAGAATAATTATTTTACCAAAAGAAGAATTAAAAAACTACTTCCATTCTCGCCAATCATTTGCAATGGCTGCTTTTATGGATAGGCTTTGTTCTTTCTATCACCTTTCGGTTGAAAGAAGAACAGTTGTCGATGTTAAAAAAGCATTAAAAGAAAAGAATATGGATTGGAATAGCTTTCCGCAATATGTTTGTAGCGGTTACGTCGCTTATACGCAAGATAAATGGAAAGTTGAAACAGCTAGCGACTTCTTTCAAAAATGGGGAAAATATTTTAATTAACAAAGGAGAAACCTATGAATGCAAATGTTGTTACCGCACTAAAATTTGAAGAATTTGTTTTATCAGTCTTAAAGCAAATATGCATTAAAGAAAATAAACCTATTTTTACTTGTTACGATATAAATCAATATTCTAAGGAAGATTATAATTTTTCATATGTGAGAAATTTGATTGTTCATGGTCTTGCAAGATTTGACGCATATATGCCTAAAGGTTTTTCAACATTTAATCGTCCTGTTTTAGTAGAAATTAAATATAATATTTCAAATAGAATTTTTGACGACTTGATGCCTTCAAATGACGAACATATTAGCTTGTATATTATCGGAAGTTCCAAAAATTCCAAGGTGTTAAACGATAGGGTTAAAGGAAAAAA
>ENA-OROZ01000394-OROZ01000394.1-human-gut-metagenome-genome-assembly--contig:-NODE-394-length-50952-cov-41.378863_pt1 | contig 50952 bp, 39 predicted proteins | sample MGYA00242138_ERZ509066 | MGnify/ENA primary metagenome ERZ509066 (study PRJEB26280, sample SAMEA2338691) | human gut metagenome | biome: human gut; feature: human-associated habitat; material: faeces... | reverse complement strand
ACGCTGAAAATGACTGTTACCGTGGAAGCCGAAAGCCAAATGGAAGCCGAACAGATGGTTTCCGACAACTGGCGCAAGCAGGAATATATCCTTGACGCGGACAATTTTACTGGTGTGGACTTCAAGGCAAGGCGGCACACCCGCAGCCGGGATATGGAACGGTAAGGCGGCACTTTCCTATCGCCTATAATCAGAATGGAGGATTGATTCATGCAAAAATATGACGTAACCTTAACCCTGTCGAAAAGGCACATCCCGATTTACGCGGATTCCTATGAGAAGGCTATGGCGCAGATCGGCGATATGATTACCGGTATGGTGCTGATGGACTTCAAGGAAGAAGAAATAGAACAAATCACGGTCAATACCGCAGGATCGCCGACAAAAGCCGATGTGGAGCAGAAGCCAGGCAAATCGATGAAGTATTCCCATCTCTCTCCCGATATGGACAAATTATGTGAAACGCTGGAAAGCCTGTGCTTTGACAACGGGTACGAGTATGAGGAAATCGAGGAGGAAATGGACAATATCGGCAGCTTTGAGGAGTTTGAACCGCTGCTGCATTGGGAGTTTGAGCCTGTGTGCGCTTTGGAACTGGAAGGGAGCGACTGCATTTTCCCGGATCGCCGCCGCAACCGCCTGTTTGGACAAAACGGGTATCTGCTGGATATGTCCCTTGACAGCGGAATCGCCGCTTTAAGCACCATAACGCAAAGCTATGAGTTGTGGCTGCTGGAAGATATGTCCCTTGCCGTTACCTTCTGCTGCACGATGACGGTAAAGGGAGAGGACAATTATTCCGAAAGCGCCACATTCCGATTCCCGGTATCCGGCAGTTATCCTGAATTGTCCGGGGATTTTAATGCGGTGGATTTTCTGCTCTCGATTGAGGATAAGATTTGCAACGCGCTGCATTTGGACTGAATTGCCGTATGTTTTTTGCCGGTAAGGGATTCCCCGCAGGGGAATGGAATGTATATGTACCAGCAAGCATCGCCTTTTGGGGACAAACGGCAACTTGTCAGGGGAACGCCCCTGAAACCCCACATGGAAAGGAAAGCCCTGTATGTATGAAATACCAACAAGAAACAACCCCACAGTTCAAACTTCTCTGTGGGGCTTCTCATACCAGACTTTGTTATCGTATTTCTTGTTCCAATTCATCGAACTCGGTCGTGCTAAAAAACTGGCCAAGCGTGATTTCCAAACCGTCGCATATTTTCTTAATGGTAGCGACTTCCGGGCTTTTGCTTTTGTCTCCGAGAATACTGTAAATGGTTCCTTTATCAAGACCGCACAACATGGCGAGAGAGTACAACAATGCTCACGCATGGAAAGAACTTGTGCGGCGCAACGCTTTGCAGATTGCCCAAGCACATAAAATTGAGCCTTCACAAATGAAATGGTATGCGGCCTTCCATAACACAACCCATCACCCGCATATTCACCTGATGGTGTATTCCAAAGACGTGAAGCAGGGGTATCTCACCAACAAAGGAATTGAAGAAATGCGCTCTCTGTTCGCCAACGATATCTTTCGCAACGAAATGTACCATGATTTTACACTGGAAACACAAATGCGGGATGAGGTTCGTGCAGAAGCGAAAAGGCGGATCAATGAATTGCTGGAAAGTGTGAAAACACTGCAAAATGCTTCGGAACAGATGCAGCAATTGTATGCCAAGCTGATCGATCAACTGAGAAACTATACCGGTAGAAAAATGTATGGATATCTCCCCCGAAATATGAAGCAGACGGTTGACGCCATCGTTGCCGGACTCGCCAAAGACGAGAGGATCGCCGAATTGTATGCAGAGTGGAATAAGGCCAACCGTGAAAAGCTGTCGGTTTACTATGACAAACCAAAACCAGATATCCCGCTGGAGGACAACAAAGAATTCCGGGATATTAAAAACGCCGTTCTCCGTTCCGCTGTCCTGATACTGCAAAGCGAACAACAGGAGCAGCCGGTATCGGTCACCGTCTCTGTCGGCAGCCTCATTCTGCAACTTGCTAAGGCCATAGCCGCAAGCTGTCAAAAGCGGCGGATGAAATTGGATACGCAGATCGACTCCAAGCTGAAGTCCAGGATCGAGCGGAAGAAACAGGCCCATGGCTTGAAAACCGATCGTTCCGTGCAAATGGATCACAGCGAGGATGAGGAAGGTATGCACCTCAGTATATGACTTTTTCCTTACTTTTTGCAAAGTCGCTGGATATTCCAAACGGGGTGTGGTATGGTGTGTGATTGGAAAGGAAGTGAGAGGAATGCAAAGAAAGCTGCTGACCAATGGCAATGCCTTTAATGAATCAGCTTCCGCATCAGTCAGGTAACCTGCTTTGCGCATCTGGTCAAGAACGACATTCCGGCGTCCGCGTGAACGTTCATTAAAACGTTTCGGATTATAAAGTGAAGGATTCTTACACATACCTACCAAGGTAGCCGCTTCCTCAATGTTCAGGTCTTTCGGCTCTTTTGAAAAATATGTATTGGCAGCTGTCTTGATACCGACTGCATTATTCAGAAAATCAAATTTATTAAGATACATGGTCAGAATCTCTTCTTTTGTATAATAACGTTCCAACTGAACAGCAATCACCCATTCGATAGGTTTCTGCAACAAACGCTCCATCACATTATCCGCCGTAGGTGAATAGAACTGCTTTGCCAACTGCTGAGTGATGGTGCTACCCCCACCGGCATTCTTCTGCATCATCACCCCCCGTTTCACCAAAGCGCGGATAAACGCACGGGCGTCAATGCCGGAATGTTCTGCAAAACGTTCATCTTCGGTAGCAATCAGTGCATGAATCAGATTCGGTGAAAGCTGGTCATAACCCACAAATACGCGGTTCTCCTTACTAAGTGACCAAGTGCCCAGCATCTTGCCATCATCGGATATAATCTCGGTTGCAAACTTTAAATTCGGATTTTCCAACTCTTCAATGGGGGGTACATATCCAATCCATCCTTTTGCTATCGCGGTGAATATGAACGCTATAACCAACAGTATGCCGACTACAAGAGCCCAAAGCACATATATAAATTTCTTCCTCATGACGTTTTCTAGTAATTAACGATGCAAAAGTAAGGAAAAACTTTGAGATAGAATGTGTTTCTAACAAAGTTCAACGAAATATCTTTTAAATCTTCGCTCATTTATTTTTTTTTCATACCTTTACACTCCGTATAAGTTGTAATTATAAATACAAGCCAAAATGGAAAATAGAAGTTTAGTTACTATTGCCGAACACTCGAAAGAGAAAATCCTCTACCTCCTGGAGATGGCAAAAGAGTTTGAAAAGAAGCCTAACCGTAAAATTTTGGATGGCAGAGTAGTCGCCACTCTTTTCTTCGAACCCTCCACCCGTACACGACTCAGTTTTGAAACCGCAGCAAACAGATTGGGAGCACGCGTCATTGGATTTACCGATCCTAAAGTGACCAGTTCCTCAAAAGGAGAAACATTGAAAGATACGATCATGATGGTAAGCAATTACGCTGACATTATTGTAATGCGCCATTTTTTGGAAGGTGCTGCAAGATATGCCAGTGAAGTTGCCCCGGTACCTATAGTCAATGCCGGAGACGGAGCTAATCAACATCCGTCACAAACTATGCTAGACCTCTACTCCATATACAAAATACAGGGAACGCTTGAGAATCTGAACATTTATTTGGTAGGCGACTTGAAATACGGACGCACCGTCCATTCTCTGCTGATGGCTATGCGTCACTTCAATCCCACTTTCCACTTCATTGCTCCTGAAGAGCTGAAAATGCCGGAAGAATATAAAATATACTGCAAGGAGCACAATATTAAATACAAAGAATATACAGACTTTAACGAAGAAACGATCGCAGATGCCGATATTCTTTACATGACCCGTGTACAGCGCGAACGTTTCACCGACCTGATGGAATATGAACGTGTAAAAGATGTATATATATTAAGGAATAAGATGCTGGAGCATACCCGCCCCAATCTGCGTATCCTGCACCCTCTGCCCCGCGTCAACGAAATAGCTTACGATGTGGATGAGAATCCGAAAGCTTACTATTTCCAGCAGGCACAAAACGGACTTTATGCGCGCCAGGCCATCCTTTGTGATGTATTGGGCATAACCTTGGACGATGTTATAGAAGATGCAAAAAAGTAAAAAACAAAAATGAAGATGAGCGATAATAAACAAGCATTGCAGGTAGCCGCTTTGAAAAACGGCACTGTTATAGACCATATACCTTCCGATAAATTGTTTACTGTAGTCGCCCTATTGGGATTACAGGATTCAGACTCTAACATAACCATCGGAAACAACTTCGAGAGCAAAAAGCTAGGTAAAAAAGGAATTATCAAGGTGGCCGACCGCTTTTTTACTGATGAGGAAATAAGCCGCCTTTCCGTAGTAGCCCCGAATGTGAAACTGAACATTATCCGTGACTATGAGGTGGTAGAAAAGAAACAAGTCCTGATGCCTCAGGAATTACGTGGCATTGTAAAATGTGCCAATCCCAAGTGTATCACCAATAATGAACCGATGATCACTTTATTCCATGTAATCGACAAGGAACACGGCATCTTAAAATGCCACTATTGCGAGAAGGAACAAAGCAAGGAAGGTATTAAGCTGATTTAATCATTATGAAACAAGACTGGAAACCGGGAACAATGATTTATCCCCTTCCGGCCCTATTGGTCAGTTGTGGGAGTACAGAAGAAGAATATAACATTATCACAGTGGCATGGGCAGGTACTATTTGTACCAACCCCGCCATGTGTTATATATCCGTACGTCCGGAGCGTCATTCCTATCCCATCTTGAAACGAAACATGGAATTCGTCATCAATCTTACAACTAAAGAGATGGCATTTGCCACCGACTGGTGCGGAGTGCGTTCAGGCAAAGATTATAATAAATTCGAAGAAATGAAGCTGACTCCGGGAAAAGCGAAAATAGTCAATGCTCCTATTATTGAGGAATCTCCACTCTGTATAGAATGTAGGGTAAAAGAAATTATCTCACTAGGATCTCATGATATGTTTATTGCCGATGTGGTAAATGTGAAAGCTGATGACAAATACCTGAACGGAGAAACAGGAAAATTCGAATTATCCCAAGCTAATCCGCTGGTATATGTTCATGGCGGCTATTTTGAGCTGGGACCGAAAATCGGAAAGTTCGGCTGGTCTGTAGAAAAGAACAGGATGCGGACCAAAGAAAAAGCCTAAAGACACCTCATGAAGAAACTCCTTTTATTGATCGCTTTATTGCTCCTCACCTTATCCGTTCCGGTACGAGGAGAGAAGAAAGGTTTGCAAGAAGAGCCTAAAATCAATGTGGGAATAAAAGGAGGCTTCAATTCTTCCATGTACTTTACCAGCAGGCTGGAGTTAGACGGAGAACGTATGGAAGATGTGCAAAATAATTATAAGGTAGGCTATTTCGCCGCCCTATTTTTCCGGGTACACATGAAAAGACACTTCATCCAACCCGAAATTATGTATAATGTCTATAAAGGTGAAATAGCTTTCAATAAGAATCAGAATAATGAAAATACCCTTCCCGAACTTGCCAAACTGAACAGCACAATTCATTCTTTGGAATTACCTATACTATATGGCTATAGTTTCGTAAAAAGCCGTCCTTACGGCATGGCACTTTTTATCGGCCCCAAATTAGAATATGTATGGAAACATAAGACTGATGAAGAGTTTGAAGGGTTCGGGCATTCCGGCATAAAAGAAGAATTACGCCCTATCAATATAAGTTCCGTTATCGGATTAGGCGTGAATATTGCAAATATATTCTTCGATTTCCGGTATGAAATCGGACTAACCAATATATCCAAATCAATCACTTACGAAAAGAATATAGATGGAGTCATATTTCAGGAAAAAGGTATCTTCATCAATCGTCATCGCAATGTATTAAGTTTCTCTCTAGGAGTTATTTTTTAAGCAGTCATACTCCTCCGTAAGAATTCCGATATCTATCATAATATTACATTCTGAAGAGTTTTCCACCAAAGAATAGAACTGAGGATCAACTATTTCCGGCATTTGACTTCCTATGAAACGACAAAAAGAAAGTCACACGTGTTTTTTCTGTAATTCCACTAAAGATTTTCTTCTAAATAATTTCCTTATATTCTAAAATTACTTAACTTTGTGAACTCAGAATCGAATATCGCACATAAACTTATTATAAAAAGAAATGAAAAGAGACGATTTGATTTTCGACATTATCGAAAAAGAGCATCAACGCCAGCTCAAAGGTATCGAGCTGATCGCATCCGAAAACTTTGTTAGTGACCAAGTAATGCAAGCTATGGGTTCTTGCCTTACCAACAAGTATGCTGAAGGGTATCCCGGCAAGCGCTACTATGGCGGTTGCGAAGTGGTAGACCAGAGCGAACAAATCGCTATCGACAGACTGAAACAAATCTTCGGCGCAGAATGGGCTAACGTACAACCTCACTCAGGAGCACAGGCTAATGCTGCCGTATTCTTGGCCGTTTTAAATCCGGGTGATAAATTCATGGGATTAAATCTGGCTCATGGTGGCCACCTGTCACATGGTTCATTGGTTAACACATCCGGCATTATCTATACTCCATGTGAATACAATCTGAACAAGGAAACAGGACGTGTGGATTACGACCAGATGGAAGAAATCGCATTACGTGAAAAACCGAAAATGATTATTGGTGGCGGTTCAGCATATTCTCGTGAATGGGACTACAAACGTATGCGCGAAATCGCAGATAAAATAGGAGCTATCCTGATGATCGATATGGCTCATCCTGCAGGTCTGATTGCTGCCGGACTGCTGGATAATCCGGTTAAATACGCTCATATCGTTACTTCAACAACGCATAAGACCCTTCGCGGTCCTCGTGGCGGTGTTATCATGATGGGCAAAGATTTCCCTAATCCATGGGGCAAGAAAACTCCGAAAGGCGAAATCAAGATGATGTCACAACTTTTGGATTCTGCTGTATTCCCTGGTATACAAGGTGGTCCGTTGGAACATGTCATTGCAGCCAAAGCTGTTGCATTCGGTGAATGTTTACAGCCGGAATACAAAGAATATCAAACACAAGTAAAAAAGAATGCAGCCGTATTGGCACAGGCTCTGATTGACCGTGGTTTTACGATCGTTTCTGGTGGTACAGACAACCACTCCATGCTGGTAGACCTTCGCACCAAATACCCTGATCTGACAGGCAAAGTAGCAGAAAAAGCATTGGTTGCTGCTGATATCACTGTAAACAAGAATATGGTCCCATTTGACAGCCGTTCTGCTTTCCAAACTTCAGGTATCCGTTTGGGAACTCCTGCCATCACAACTCGTGGCGCAAAAGAAGACTTGATGTTGGAAATCGCCGAAATGATTGAAACTGTTCTTTCAAACGTAGACAATGAAGAAGTGATTGCACAAGTTCGTGCACGCGTAAACGAAACAATGAAGAAATATCCTATTTTCGCTTACTAATTAACGACTTCTATCAATATACTCATAAAAAACTTTGGAGTTTTTTGAAAAAGCTTTATCCTTCTTCAAGAACTTCAAAGTTTTTTTATGAAACATCCAGACCATTTAAAAAGAGTAATAGAAAAGTATTTTTATCAGCAGTCCCCACAGAAATCAGTATAAATTTCTACCTTTGCAGACAATTTATCCGTTAATGACGAATGAAAGGAACTAAGAATCTGACTCAAGGCCCTATCCTGAAGCAATTGTTTACTTTGGCAATGCCCATTATGGCCACTTCATTCATACAGATGGCATATAGCCTGACCGACATGGCCTGGGTAGGAAGAATAGGAAGTGAGGCAATAGCCGCTGTAGGTTCAGTGGGTATTCTTACATGGATGTCCACATCTATCTCCCTGCTGAACAAAGTTGGTTCGGAAGTCAGCGTAGGACAAGCCATCGGGGCACAAAACGAACAAGCTACCCGTGCGTTCGCATCACATAATCTTACCTTGTCCTTACTTATATCATTAAGCTGGGGAGCATTGTTATTTATCTTTGCCACCCCTATTATCAGTATCTATGAACTGGAACCTCATATAGCCAAGATGGCTGTGGAATATCTACGGATTATAGCAACTGCCTTTCCATTCGTCTTTTTATCAGCTGCCTTTACAGGGATATTCAATGCCGCCGGACGAAGCAAAATACCTTTTTCCATTAACGGTATCGGACTGATTACAAATATGATACTAGATCCTCTTTTTATCTTTGGTTTAAACTGGGGAACTACGGGAGCCGCAATTGCCACTTGGCTGGCCGAAGCTACGGTATGCATACTGTTTATCTATCAATTGAAACAAAAGAAAATATTATGGGATGACTTTCGGTTATTTACTACACTAAAAAAACAATATACACACCACATCTTGAAAATAGGATTACCAGTAGCGGTACTCAATACATTATTCGCTTTCGTCAATATGTTTCTCGGAAGGACCGCAACAGAGCAAGGTGGTCATTTAGGGCTGATGGCACTCACTACCGGAGGACAAATCGAAGCTATCACCTGGAACACCTCCCAAGGATTTTCTACAGCTCTCAGTGCTTTTGTAGCTCAGAACTATGCAGCACGGCAAATCTCCCGTGTACTGAAAGCCTATCGCACCACTTTATGGATGACATTTATATTCGGATCTTTCTGCACATTTCTTTTTATATGTTACGGAAACGAAATATTTTCTATCTTTGTTCCTGAAAAAGCGGCGTATGAAACCGGTGGCGTATTTCTACGTATCGACGGATACTCGCAACTATTTATGATGCTGGAAATTACCATACAGGGCGTTTTTTATGGAATGGGGCGCACCATGCCTCCTGCCGTAATCAGTGTCACCTGTAACTATCTGCGCATCCCGATGGCATTATTGTTTGTATCATGGGGCTGGGGTTTGCCGGGTATTTGGTGGAGCATAAGCATCACTAGCACTATGAAAGGAATTATTTGTCTGATCTGGTTTATACTTATCAAGAAGAAAGCTTTAAATTATCAGGCTGTTTAATGAACAATTTTTGCATTAAGTCATTAATATATTAAAATGAACATGATTATGAAAAAGACTAAAATTATGGCTTTATTACTGAGTGCAACACTAGTATTCAGTGGATGTGGTAACATGAATAATACCGCTAAAGGCGGTCTGATCGGTGGCGGTGGTGGCGCAGCTTTGGGAGCAATTATCGGCGGAATAGCCGGACATGGTAAAGGTGCGGCTATTGGTGCGGCAGTAGGTGCGGCAGTAGGTACAGGCGCCGGCGTGTTAATTGGAAAAAAAATGGATAAAGCGGCAGAAGAAGCGGCTCAAATCCAAGGAGCACAGGTAGAACAGGTAACAGATAACAACGGTCTTCAGGCTGTAAAAGTTACTTTTGATTCCGGTATTCTCTTCAATACAGGAAATGCAGCCTTGAGTGCACAAGCGAAATCAGCCTTAAGTAAATTTGCAAACAACGTATTGAACCAGAACAGAGATATGGACGTATCCATTTATGGATATACAGACAATCAGGGCTGGAGAAACAGTACAGCCGAACAAAGCATCCAAAAGAACCTCAATCTGTCACAAGAACGCGCTCAAAGTGTGGCTAGTTATTTGCTAGGTTGCGGTGTAAGTAATTCTCAGATCAAGTCTGTAGAAGGTTTGGGTCAAGCAGACCCGATAGGTAATAATGACACAGCCGAAGGACGCCAGCAGAATCGTCGTGTAGAAGTATATATGTATGCCAGCCAACAGATGATTCAGCAAGCGGAAGCAGGTACACTGAAATGATATCAATGACGTTATCATAGAGCGTATCCAATACGCCCGAACCAACGGTCACAACTTTGGATAACATATAAAATAAATCAATTTCGGACAGGTTATTTCTGCCCGAAATTGATTTTAATACACAAGCATGAAAAAAAAGATTTTAAAATTCATTCGCAATCTGCTGCTTTTTTTCTTTGGTTCTTCCATTCTCGCAGTTATCGTTTTACGCTTTATTCCGGTTTACTTTACCCCGTTGATGTTTATCCGAACTACCCAACAAATCATTCATGGCGAAGATATAAAGTGGAAACACTCTTGGATACCTAAAGAAAACATATCCCCTCATCTGCCTATGGCTGTTATTGCTTCTGAAGACAATCGCTTTGCCGAGCATAATGGTTTTGACTTCAAAGAAATAGAGAAAGCTTTAGAAGAAAACAAGAACCGAAAACGTCCTCGAGGTGCCAGTACTATCAGCCAACAGACAGCCAAAAACATTTTTTTGTGGCCTGCTTCTTCTTGGATCAGAAAAGGACTTGAAGTGTATTTCACCACTTTGATAGAACTATTTTGGAATAAGGAACGGATTATGGAAGTCTATCTGAACTCTATAGAAATGGGAAATGGTATCTATGGTGCCGAAGCAGTAGCTCGTGAACACTTTCACAAGAATGCCAGCAAACTGACACTGGAAGAATGTGCACTAATTGCAGCCAGCCTTCCCAATCCTCGCAAGTTCAATTCAAGCAGACCTGGCAACTACATGCTCAAAAGACAAAAGAAGATCCTTTATCTTATGAAATGCGTCCCTATATTTCCACCCCAACAAGATACACCTTCTACGGTTTCAAAGAAGAAAAAGAAATAACCCGCACCCCCGTGTGGGCTTTCTTATTTTTAGAGTATTCAAAGAGAGTCTGCGAATCTAGAATAACTTTCTTCATGACCGATGAAGCATGAAGCAAATGCAATTTACCATCCACCCAACAAGCAAATCCTGTATGTACCACATCCAGCCCTTTTATATTGGTGGTAATCGCTATGATATCCCCATTCTTTATGTCCAATTCCTCAGAAGAAACATTCAGACTTGTTTTAGGAATATAAGAAACAGGAACATTTTTCCATTTTTTCTCTATTTCAATCATCTGGGATATCATGGAAGGATTATTTTTCAACCGATGATAACTGTCAGAATGTGTGGACATAAAATCCAAATTCAAAACTTGTGATGCAGCAAACCCTAATTCCCCCGTGCGTTCATGTACAATTCCTTTTTGTTCATTATCCTTAATCCAATCACTGAAGTAATGCAAACGCGAGACATAACCGGCTTGTTTCCCATTCCGATAGCGGATACACCGCAACGCTTTTTTGTAACTTTCAAAGTCACTTTTCCCATACTTATCAGTAAGGCTCAATGCAAGTACTGTTTCAACTAACGTGGTACAATCCACCTTATCCAAATGCACAACTAAGGTTTCTTCATCTGTCCCATCCAATGTATTCGCTACGTATGGAACTCCTAATAGATTTTGGGCAAAAAACAATATCTTACAGCTATCGGCCGGCAATCGGGCAGCTTTTTGAAGCAGACTCTCGACTTTTATACTGTCATTTTCTGATGCTGAAACAATACAGGGCATTACTCCTAAAATTATTCCCAGCAACCACGAATACAGTTTTCTCATATATTTTTTCTTATCTACCTGTTTTTTCTGCATGGCAACAAAGATAACACATAACTGAATGAATGCAAATTTTAAAAGAATGAAAAGATAAAAACATCCGCCATGACAAATTCAAACCTGCCACAGCGGATAAAAAAACTATATTTTACCTTCAAATCATGCAGTAAACTCTGTTCTTTCCAAATAAGCTATAACATCACCTTTATTAACTACAGCTCCCTGTTGGGCGCAAACTTCTACAATGCGTCCCGTAAAATTAGTAAAGATCTTTTCATACTCTCCCCACGGAGTGGAAATATAACAAAACACTTCATCATGCTGGTATTTCCGTCCGACAAACGGTGCTATAGAAGGACCTTCCACGGAAACTTCCCATAAAATCTGTCCCTTATCCGGCGCAATAATAGGATCAGCCTTAGTACGCTTATATTTTCGAATTGTTTCCTCATCAAAGCCACTTTTTACCATAGCCGCATCCTGAGCACGTTGTAAATCATCCATAAAACGTTTCTTGGCTACACCCGATTTATAATCACGGTATTGCCGGTCATGCATAGCCAGTTCAAACAACTCTTCCTCATCTTCACCATATTCCCAGCCATTATCATCCATCTCCTTACGGTACTTGTCCAGCTCATCAGGATAGTTCATCTGAGGATCCTCGTCAGTAAACTCGTAACCTTTACTTTTCGCCAGTTCAATTATTTCAGGAGCCAACGCACCCGGCAACTTTCCACTTTTTCCCAGAATCATATCCCATGTATGGTTATCAATCATCGTCCATCTCTCCTCTCCTTTCACCAATTGCATGACATTCATCAAAGCCACATTCTTCACATATTGGCTGAACGGTGTTACTAAAGGAGGATATCCCAATTTCGGCCATACATATTCCACTTCTTCAAACAGCATCACTACCAAATCATCCAAACTCATAGGTTCCTTTCCCTGTCCTTTCAAAAGTAGATTTATACCTGAATGTACACCTTTCAAATCGGCCATCATAGATCCCATCATACCACCGGGAAGTCCACAACCTAACAGCAAGGAAGACATGTGCTTATTGGTAGAATCAATAAAATACCCCAAAAAATCATCAATAAACTCCTGCGTCATGCTACGTGCTTTCATATAAGCCTTCATATTGATTTCAGGTACCTGAAAACCTGCATTTTTCAACATAGCCTGTACAGAAATTACGTCAGGATGCACTTTTCCCCATGATAAGGGCTCCATAGCGACATCAATGATATCCGCACCATTCTCACAAACTTCCAAAATAGATGCCATAGATAACCCGGGACCGGAATGTCCATGATATTGTACAATGACTTCAGGATGTTTATCTTTGATGTTTCTCACCAACTGCCCTAACATTTCAGGACGGCCGATACCTGCCATATCTTTCAAACAGATTTCGGGTGCCCCCGCTTCTATTAACTGGTCAGCAATATAAGAATAATAATCCACCGTATGTACAGGAGAATAAGTGATGCAAAGAGTGGCTTGAGGAATCATCCCCGCTTCTTTAGCATATTTTATGGAAGGAATAATATTACGAACTTCATTCAAGCCACAAAATATACGAGTAATATCCACGCCTTGCGCATGTTTTACCTTATACATTAACCGACGTACATCAGCTGGAACAGGATACATTCGCAATGCATTTAAACCGCGGTCCAACATATGCGTCTGAATACCCGCCTCACGTAAAGGTTTGGTAAATGTACGCACTGCCTTGTTAGGATTCTCACCATACAGTAAGTTCACTTGTTCAAAAGCACCTCCATTAGTTTCCACTCGGGCAAAACACCCCATTTCAACGATTAGAGGAGCAATTTTGGCTAACTGATCAGCTCTGGGCTGGTACTTCCCTGATGACTGCCACATATCGCGGTAGACCAAACTGAATTTGATTTCTTTTTTCATAATTATTACTTGATTTAAAGGTGTCTTGTCCTTTTGCAAATATAACAAATGAATAAAAATAAAGTTAATATTCGAATCTATTTTTTAGCTTCCAAAAACATGTTTAATATCATATTGTAAACCAATAAAAACAAAAAGGCAGAGCAAAAGAATTTCACTCTACCTTTTTGATAATTTTTCCCTTTGGATTATACAAAATCACGGAGTTGCCCTTGCAAGCGTTGTCTGGTAAAAAAGATTCTGCTTTTTACAGTACCCAACGGCAATCCCAACTTTTCGGCAATCTCACGATATTTGAATCCCGACACATGCATAGCGAATGGAATACGGTATTCTTTGGGAAGCAAGCCGACTATACGATGTATTTCTTTCATGTCATAAGCTCCCTCGGTACTATCAAAGCCGGAATCCTGAGGCATACTTAAATGGTAGAGATTGTCTGTATGGTCCACAAATGTCTGGTCACGCACTATTTTCCTATAATTGTTTATAAAGATGTTACGCATAATGGTATACATCCATCCCTTAAAGTTTGTATCGGGGATATACTTGTCTTCATTATCCAGCGCTTTCAATGAAGTTTCTTGTAGCAGGTCATTAGCCTCCTCACGGTCGGCTGTGAGTTTGTATGCAAACCGAAGTAATTCTTCTTGCACACCCAGCAGGTTCTTTTTAAAACTAACGCTATTCATAAATCTTTCAGTTTAGGTTCATATTCTTTTTCCATGCTCTCGGTAATGCAAGGATAGCGCATTTTAAATAGGTGTCAAAGAAAAAACTATTAAAATAGGGGGTAAAAACCGTCATTTATCAGTTTTTACCCCCTATTTTAATAGTTTTCAGGTGCTGTTTAGCGTTGTTCCCCCTTTAAAATTGGTAAACAGATGCTATATTTAACAGCTAAAATACGCGCCAAAAACACAGTACTACCTCCTATTATCTGGCAAATAAAGGCTTCCAGACCAAACAGATCACATATCCAATAGGCTAATCCCCCCACCACACAGGCCATTGCATAAATTTCTTTACGAAAAATAAGCGGAATTTCATTAATAAAAACATCGCGGAGCACACCACCTGCGGCCCCAGTGATACTACCCATGATTATAGCTACCCAAAAAGGATATCCGAGAGCAATACTTTTACCTACCCCCACTACTGTAAATAGTGCCAGGCCGATGCTGTCGAACAGGAAGAAAGTGTTATGCATATGAATCAAATACTTGCCGAAAGCAATTACCCAAAACAATGCAAGTCCTGTACATATTAAATATATAGGGTCAGTCATCCAACCCGGAGTCACATCTAGAAGCACATCACGGATAGTACCTCCTCCGATAGCCGTCGCCAAACCCACTACATACGCACCAAACCAGTCAAACTGTTTGGCAGACGCCAATCTGATACCGCTGATGGCAAAGGCAAACGTACCTATAAAATCTAAAACTTGAACAAATGTTAGCATAATGGTTGTTATTTGTCTGCAAAGTAACGAATAAATTCGATAAGAAAATGTATTTTTGTGTTCAGAAAATAGCTTAAAATAAAATGAAAGTAACAATTATCGCCGGTGCACGTCCCAATTTCATGAAAATAGCCCCATTAATGCGTGCTATCAAAGCTGCAAAGGCAGCAGGAAAAAATATCACTGCCCGCCTGGTCTACACAGGTTCGGACGAAGATAAAAGTTTGGAACCTTCTCTGTTTACAGACCTAGATATGCCGCGTCCCGATGTGTATCTGCATGTGGATAATACAGATTTTTTCCAGCGAATGGCAGGTATATTGGTAGCTTTCGCCCGCGAACTGGAACAACATCCTGCACAGGTAGTACTTGTAGTGGATGACCTAACTCCTACTATGGCGTGTTCTATCGTGGCTAAAAAGAAGGGGATAAAAGTTGCTCATCTAGTGGCCGGAACCCGTTCTTTCGATATGGATATGCCAAAAGAAGTAAACAGTATGATAACAGATGGCTTGTCTGATTATCTATTCACGGCCGGAATGGTAGCCAACCGCAATCTGAATCAAACAGGAACCGAACAAGCACATGTACATTTTGTAGGAAACATTCTGATTGATACGCTGCGTTATAACCGTACTCGCTTACAGCGCCCGGTAGCATTCTCTATTATGGGACTGAAAGAAAAAGAATACCTCTTGCTAACCTTGAACAAGCATTCATTGCTAAACAATGATACTGCACTGAAAGCTATCTTCCGCACTATACTGGAAAAAACAGACAAGCCGATCGTGGCACCGCTCCACACGTATGTAAAAAACAAGCTGTCTGTTTTAGATATTACTTCTGAAAGGTTATATATATTACCACCGCAACCTTATTTGTCATTCGGTTATTTAGTGAGCCATGCCCAGGGTCTCATTACAGATTCGGGTAACGTAGCGGAAGAAGCTACTTTTTTAGGAATCCCCTGTATGACATTAAGTACGTATGCAGAACATCCCGAAACAGTGACAATCGGCACAAACCGGCTAGTGGGGGAAGACCCTGAAATCTTAGCAAACGCCCTTGACATGCTGAATAAAGGAGAATGGCAAAAGGGGCTTTTACCGGAACGCTGGGATGGACACACTGCAGAAAGAATTGTGCAAACGTTGCTGGATGAACATAAATAAAATAGAAAACCATTCTCAGATAAAAACACGGATGCCGCAGGATTTGGTATTCTGCGGCATCCGTGTTTTTATTGATTTTCTATCAATATCACTTACACTCTCCTCTTTACCAAGTATAATTCAAACCAAAACTAAGCAATTCCTGCAACTGGAAATAACTCTTGTTATCCTCAGTCAATGTCACACCGTCATCATAACGCGCATGAACAAACAACTTAGTAGACAAATAGCGGTTCAATACAAAATTGAATGTATTTTCCCAACTGGCAATTACGGTGTCATAAGTTGTAAAGTACTCCAATTTAGATTCCCACACAATACTGGGAATAATTTTCCAAGTCAGATTACCTGTAAATTTCGAACCGAAAAGATTTGCTGTTTTATGCCCCGGATCCACATTAAAAGCACCCGGATCAGTTATCTTATCATTACTGATATACATAAAAGTATACGCCAGTGGAGATCCTAACAAAGACAATGAATAATTCTTCTTATTCTGCTTAAAGTCCATACCGAGGGTTATATCCAATTGGGCGGGAGACAGAAAATTAGAAATCATATCATTCGTATTCGTCTTATAATTCCCAAAAAACTGGGTCTTGAACTCGCCCGCCAAAGTATAATACCAGTTTTTGAACGCTTTCACACCCAGTTTACTGTTTAAACGAAACAAGTCGGCATTCGTCTTATATTTATGCACTGTATCTGACGGTGCTGTAACAAAACCCAATTTTATTTCCAGCTTATTTTCAAACTCTATACGCTGGCGGTCATCAAAATTAGCTTCCAGCACCAAGCCGGACAATAGCGCATTAGTACTTTCACCACCTTTATACCAGTTATCTGAAATATAATGTTGTGTGAACTGAACATATCCATTCCCCTTATGCGTCCAAAAGTTAGGACGTACCACCAACAATTCATTATCCGTAGTCAAGCTTTCCACCGGTGTTTCCGGTTGAAGGAAACTTTTGATTTTCTCTTTCCTTGGTCTTTTTACTATCTGATTATTTTCCAGTGGTTTCAGGTCGGCCAAATAAAGTTCGTTATTCACCAGTCTGCCCGGATATTGCAAATAATAATTCCTTAATATATTATTCGACCAACGGTCTGCAGCGGCCAAGGTTTCCAAATCGGGCAGCTGATATATAGCAGCAGATACAGAGTCGCGTTTCCCCATATACAGCGAATCAACAGCCGTCATTATTTTCGTATCCGGACTCCATTTTATTTCAAAAATTTCTTTTATAGGAGCTTCATAATAAGTGGGTGGAACAAACAACTTATAAAAAGCCGGATTAGGACGTACCCACCGGGGAGCCGGGATATTCAAATCATCCCACAGTCTGAAATAAGCAAAATAAGATGCGCTCAAAGCTGATAATGAATCAGAAAAGGCTTTCACAGCCGGATCTTCTTTCGTCTTGGTTACTTTCTGTGCCGATGCCTCTCCCATACAGAATACAGCAAGCACTATAGTCAAACATATACTTTTTCTCATACTATTTTTAGTTTTGTGCAAAAATACACTTAATTTTCCTTTTCCCAAAAAACTGTTTCCTTTATATAATAACGAATGATAAATTCAATTTCATCAAATGATTTTTTAAAGCATATCCGACGATATTGAAAAAGATTTTGTAATTTTGCAACTTTGATAAATATTGCGATATTGATAATTAAGAAAATAACATTTAAAAATATTAAGTAGTGGGAGAAACTAAGTATATCTTCGTAACTGGTGGTGTTGCCTCCTCATTAGGTAAAGGTATTATTTCATCATCAATAGGTAAATTACTGCAAGCCAGAGGCTACAATGTGACAATTCAAAAGTTCGATCCGTACATCAATATCGATCCGGGAACTTTGAATCCTTATGAACATGGTGAATGTTATGTAACGGTAGACGGACACGAAGCCGACCTCGATTTGGGACATTACGAACGTTTTTTGGGCATCCAGACAACTAAAGCCAATAACATTACAACAGGACGTATTTACAAAAGTGTTATTGACAAAGAACGCCGCGGTGACTATTTGGGAAAAACTATTCAGGTTATCCCCCATATTACCGACGAGATCAAACGCAATGTAAAATTATTGGGAAGCAAATATAAATTTGATTTTGTCATTACCGAAATTGGTGGTACTGTAGGTGATATTGAATCACTTCCTTATTTGGAAAGTATCCGCCAATTGAAATGGGAAATGGGACGTAATGCGTTGTGCGTACACCTTACTTATGTTCCTTATCTGGCGGCAGCAGGCGAATTGAAGACCAAACCTACCCAACACTCTGTAAAAGAATTGCAATCCGTAGGTATTCAGCCAGACATATTGGTATTGCGTACCGAGCACGAATTGAGCACTAATTTGAAAAAGAAAGTTGCTCTATTCTGTAACGTAGATGAAAATGCTGTGGTGCAGTCCATCGATATGCCCACTATTTATGAAGTACCTTTGCGTATGCAGGAACAAGGACTGGATGTAACCATCCTTCAAAAAATGGGATTGCCCGTGGGTGAAACTCCAACCCTCGGCCCATGGAGAGATTTTCTAGATCGTCGTCACAAAGCAACTAAAAAAGTAAAAATTGGATTAGTTGGTAAATACGATTTACAAGACGCATATAAATCTATCCTTGAAGCTTTGTCACAAGCAGCCACTTACAATGACCGTAAAGCGGATATCCACTTCATCAATAGCGAGAAACTGACAGATGCCAATGTAGAAGAGCAAATTAAGGAAATGGATGGTATCATCATCTGTCCAGGATTCGGACAACGTGGCATAGAAGGTAAGTTCGTCGCTATTAAATATGCACGTACACACAATGTACCCACTTTTGGTATCTGTCTAGGTATGCAGTGCATGGCTATTGAGTTTGCCCGTAACGTGCTAGGTTATACAGATGCCAATAGCCGTGAAATGGATGAAAAAACGCCACACAACGTGATAGACATTATGGAAGAACAGAAAGCTATTACCAACATGGGCGGCACTATGCGCCTAGGGGCCTATGAATGTATCCTTGACCAACACTCAAAGACTTTCGAAGCCTATAAAAGCGAACATATACAGGAACGTCACCGTCACCGCTACGAATTCAACAATGACTATAAGCAGGAGTACGAAAAGGCGGGTATGAAATGTGTGGGTACCAATCCAGAATCCGATTTAGTGGAAATAATTGAAATTCCAACATTAAAATGGTTCATCGGAGTCCAGTTCCATCCCGAGTACAGCAGTACAGTATTGAAACCACATCCTTTGTTCCTGTCATTTATCAAAGCGGCAATAGACAAATAAGAAACGAGAATTATAATATAATAAGGTAAACAAGTAAAAATGGACAAAAACACTTTAGTGGGATTCGCCCTGATTGGTGCAGTTGTGATAGGCTTCAGCATCTACAACCGTCCTAGCCAGGAAGAAATGGCACGTGCCAAACATTATCAGGATTCCATTCAGGCGATAGCCCAAAAAGAGGCCGAACGACAGGCACAGGCTGCCACGACACAGAGCCAGAATGCAACATTGCATTTAGACTCTACCTCTATGTTCTATGGCGCAAGCCAAGGTGCGGAACAGCTAACGACACTGGAAAATAATGTAGTAAAACTGACTTTCACCAATAAAGGTGGACGGGTATGTGCAGCCATATTAAAAGACTATAATGGACAGGACGGCAAGCCTTTGATGCTGTTTGATGAAAAAGATTCGGGCATGAATTTCGCTTTCGAAGGAAAGAATGAAAACATTTTGACCGAGGATATGTATTTCCAGCCTACCAACGTAACAGACAGCACTGTAACCATGCGTCTGGCAGCAAACAATGGAGGCTATATAGATTTCGATTACAAACTTTTGCCGGATGCTTACATGGTGAATTTCACAATTCGCGCAAATGGCATGCAGAATTTCTTCCCTCCTGCCCTGAACACTGTCAATATAAACTGGCGTCAACGGGCACGTCAACTTGAAAAAGGTTTCAGCTTCGAGCAGCGCTATACCTCGCTCACCTACAAGCCAGTAGAAAAAAGTTCAGATTATCTGAACGAAATGAAAGAAGCAAAAGAAGATGTAACTGATCGTTTGGACTGGATTGCTTTCAAAAATCAGTTCTTCTCAAGCGTACTTATTGCCGATCAAGATTTTGACAAAGCCTCCCTAACCTCTACCCCCCAACAGGAAGGAAGCGGATATATGAAGAACTATACCGCAGACATGACAACTTTCTTTGATCCTACCGGAAAGCAGTCTACCAATATGCAGTTCTACTTCGGTCCGAACCATTTCAAGACTTTGCTGAACAGCAATGATCTAAGCCTTTCCCAAAAAGACTTGGAACTAGAAGATCTGGTTTATTTGGGATGGCCCATTATCCGCTGGGTAAACCGCTGGTTCACTATTAATTTGTTTGATTGGCTCTCGGGTTGGGGACTGAGCATGGGTGTCGTATTGCTGCTGATGACAATTATCGTCAAAGTGTTAGTTTATCCGGCTACCTACAAATCATATATGTCTTCTGCCAAGATGCGCGTCCTGAAACCGTATATCAACGAGATTAATGCAAAATATCCCAAGAAAGAGGATGCTTTAAAAAAGCAACAGGAAACGATGGCACTTTACAGCAAATACGGAGTAAGCCCCATGGGAGGTTGCTTGCCTATGCTGATACAAATGCCGGTATTCATGGCTTTATTCTTCTTCGTGCCTAACGCTATTGAGTTGCGTCAACAAAGTTTCTTATGGGCCCCGGACTTATCCACTTATGATGATATTATCAACTGGGGAACCAACATTCCTTTGCTGGGCAATCATTTAAGCCTCTTCTGTTTGCTGTTCAGTATCACTAATATTCTGAATACCATGTACACCATGAAACAGCAGGATATGGGACAACAGCAAATGCCGGGTATGAAACTAATGATGTATATCATGCCAGTCATGTTTATTTTCATCTTCAACGGTTATTCTTCCGGTTTGAATTATTATTACTTCATTTCCGGACTGATTGGTATCCTCACTATGGTGATTTTGCGCAAAACAACTGATGAAAAGAAACTCCTTGCCATGCTGGAAGCACGGAAAGAAAAGAAAAGCCAAAAGAATGGCGGCAAACCAGGTGGTGGCGGACTAATGGCCAAACTGGAGGCTTTGCAAAAGGAGCAGGAGCGTCTGCAACAAGAAAGAATGAATAAAGGAAAAAAATAACGAGTTTACACTCCCTTAAAAAGACAGCGAAGGCCGCCGTATTATTACAGAATAGCGGTCTTCGCTGTTCTGTAATAATACGATAGCTACTTCTATATTTATTCCTCTCAGCAAAGATACCATCCATAAGCACACAAAGAAACAAAACAAATATGCAGGAACATTTCACATCACCGGCTTTTATACGTATTTTTGCAGTCAATTAATCATCAAAAACAATTTTTAGATATGAATAAATCAAGCGCAACCATCATGGCAGCAGCACTTATGCTAGCTTCTTCCTGTACCGAAGTAAAGCAGGAAGGACAGGGCTACGAACCCATTATAGGTAAGCAAGAAATCACCATCAAAGATGGCCGTCTCACCCCCGAAGCCCTGTGGGCAATGGGACGTATAGGCAGTCTGAGTATTTCCCCCGACGGCAAAAAGATAGCCTACACTGTAGCCTATTATAGTGTTTCCGAGAACAAAAGCCATCATGTAATTTACGTAATGAATACCGATGGAAAGAACAACACCCTGCTTACTCAAACAGCCTGGAATGAAAGCGAACCTCAATGGATAAAAGGCGGAACAAAAATCGCATTCTTATGCAATGAAAGTGGTGGCAGCCAGATTTGGGAGATGAATCCTGACGGTACGGAACGCCGTATTATTTCCGATTTCAAAGGAGACATAGAAGGATTCTCTTTTTCACCGGACGGCAAAAAGATTCTTTTCATCTCACAAATAAAATACGGCCAACGCACCGTAGACCTCTACCCTGACCTACCCAAAGCCAGTGGTATCATTGTAAACGACCTGATGTATAAACATTGGGACGAATGGGTAGAAAGTATTCCGCATCCTTTTATCGCTGATTTTAATGGTAACATGATGGGAGCAGCCACCGATATCATGGAAGGTGAACCGTTTGAAGCTCCAATGAAACCTTTCGGAGGTATCGAGCAACTGGCTTGGAGCAACGACTCTAAACAAATAGCTTACACCAGCCGAAAGAAGCAAGGATTGGCATACGCAGTATCTACCGACTCAGATATATACCTATATAATATAGAAAAAGGCACAACACTGAACCTGTGCAAACTGAATGGACAAGATTCGAATGGAACAGATGAGATGAGAGGATATGACACTAATCCGAAATTCAGTCCCGATGGCAAATACATTGCATGGCAAAGCATGGAGCGCGATGGTTACGAAAGCGACCGAAACCGCCTGTGCGTCTACAATTTGAATAACGGCCAAAAGACATTTGTCACCGAAAGTTTCGAATCGGGCGTAGATGACTACTGCTGGAACAATGATTCACAAAGTCTGTATTTTATCGGTGTATGGCATGGAACCAGCATGGTATACAGTACCAATCTGAATGGTGATATAAAAAAACTGACTGACGGCATGTATGACTACGGATCAGTAGCCATGGCAGGCGACAAAATAATTACCAAACGTCATTCTATCAGTGCTGCTGATGAAATCTACACTCTCACTCCTGCCGACGGACAAGTGGCACAACTCTCACACGAGAATGACCACATCTTTAAACAACTGAAATTGGGCAAAGTAGAGGAAAGATGGACCAAGACTACTGACGGCAAGCAAATGCTCTCATGGGTGATCTATCCCACTAATTTTGACGCAAACAAGAAGTATCCTACTTTGTTATTCTGTGAAGGTGGGCCACAAAGTCCCGTTAGCCAATTCTGGAGCTACCGCTGGAACTTCCAGATTATGGCAGCCAACGATTATATTATCATCGCTCCGAATCGTCGCGGTCTGCCCGGATTCGGCATGGAATGGTTGGAACAAATTAGCGGTGACTACGGAGGTCAATGTATGAAAGACTATTTATCCGCCATAGATGATATTTCGAAAGAACCATATGTAGATACCGACCGTTTAGGATGCGTAGGTGCCAGCTTCGGCGGATTCTCCGTCTATTGGCTGGCGGGACACCATAACAAACGTTTTAAAGCATTTATTGCACACGATGGTATATTCAATATGGAACAGCAATATCTGGAGACAGAAGAAATGTGGTTCGCCAACTGGGATATGGGTGGTGCATATTGGGACAAAAACAATGCAACAGCCCAACGTACCTTTGCCAACTCTCCCCATCGCTTCGTTGACAAATGGGACACTCCTATTCTCTGCATTCATGGTGAAAAAGATTATAGAATTCTCGCTTCACAAGGTATGTCGGCATTCAATGCGGCTGTGTTGCGCGGTGTTCCGGCCGAACTTTTATTATATCCGGATGAGAATCATTGGGTCTTGAAACCGCAAAATGGAGTGTTATGGCAACGCACATTCTTTAACTGGTTAGATAAATGGCTTAAATAGCGCCTAAATTACCGCAATATTATCCGTTATTAGAACTATATAGTATAATTCTCAATTTTTGTGTTACCTTTGTAAGGTCAAACAAAAAAAATGAACATTAAGTGATATTTGTTAAGCTACCTTTTATTAGGTAAGTAAACAATAGCTTGTGAAAGTAGTTGTTTACAGTGTTAGTATATAAATAACTTTTTATTCCCCGTGCTTTGTGAGCGCACAAAGCTGGATGATTACAAAATAATAAAGTGATTATTTTTTCGTGATACCGGCTTGTGATAAGTCGGTATCATTTTTTTATCCCAGTATGATAGTATCTTATTATATCCAAAACAACAATATCCATCCACCTACCAAAATGTAGACGGATGGATATTGTCTTACTTTTATTCTCAATCTCTGCTCAAAATAAAAGCGAAGACGTCTTTTATTTAATTTTAACAGACGAAGCTTCCTATTTTTTCTGCATTAATCCTTTAAATGCCGTAGGATAAGGAGTTTCAAACTCCATCAACTCTCTGGTTACCGGATGATAGAAGCATAACTTGAAGGCATGTAACGCCAATCGTCCTAAAGGATCACACTCACTGCCATAACGCCGGTCACCAATAACAGGATGACCTAAATCCGACATATGCACACGAATCTGATTCTTACGTCCTGTTTCCAAATCCAACTCCACCAAAGAATATCCATTGGCTCGCTTTATTGTTTTATAATGAGTAACCGCAAACTTACCTTCCCCATCATCCACAGGACTGGAACTAACATACAATTTCCGGTCGGTCAACCAAGACTCTACTGTACCGTAATCCTTCTCCATATCACCAGAAACGATGGACACATAACGACGGTCCGTCACAATATCATGCCAATTATCACGTAAAGTATTCTGGGTTTTTTCATCCTTGGCATACATCATCAATCCCGAAGTTTCACGGTCCAGACGATGTACTACAAATACGCGGTTGAAACGATGTGAGCGCTTTACATACTCATTCAAAATATGTTGTGCAGTACGTTCCTTCTGACGTTCTGTGCTGACAGAAAGCAACCCTTCCTTCTTTTCCACCACCAAGATATAAGCATCCTCGTATACCAGTTTCAGCATCGGATGTTTAAACTCACGGTTATTCTTCGCCTTAGACATCTGCACTTTCATACCTGGTTTCAACGCGAAGTTATATTGAGTAGTAATCACATTATCTACCAAAATCACACGGTTGGCAAGCAACGCCTTTACCTTGCTACGACTGATTCCCGCCATTTTCCGCATCAGGAAATCCATCAGCTCAGCGGACTCCGTCACATTATATATAGTATATCGGGCAACGCTTTTCGCCTTTGGTCTGCCGGAATCATTTTTTTTACCTCTTGACATAATTCTATTTACTGTTTAAACAATTTATAATTGAGCCATTCGGATTATCCTCTTTTTTCCAGCAACACTACATTTTCCACATGATGTGTATGGGGGAACATATCTACGGGTTGCACGGCCATCACCTTGTATTTGGCATCTAACAAAGACAAATCACGTGCCTGAGTGGCTGGATTACAGCTAACATACACAATCCGCTGAGGCTCAGCAAAAAGGATTGTATTAATCACATCATCGTGCATTCCGGCACGGGGAGGATCAGTGATGATAACATCAGGACGACCATGTTGACTGATGAACTCTTGAGTCAGGATATCCTTCATGTCACCGGCATAAAATAAGGTATTGTCAATGCCATTGATTGCCGAATTCACTTTGGCATCTTCTATCGCTTCAGGCACATATTCGATACCAATCACTTTCTTTGCCTGACGTGAAACGAAGTTGGCTATGGTTCCAGTCCCCGTATAAAGATCATACACCAACTCATTACCAGTCAATCTGGCAAAATTACGGGCCACCTTATAAAGATTATACGCCTGTCCGGAATTAGTTTGATAAAATGATTTCGCTCCTATCTTGAATCGCAAGCCTTCCATTTCCTCAAAAATATGGTTATTCCCTTTAAACACCATCACATCCAGATCGTTAATGGTATCATTACACTTATTATTGACTACATATAACAAGGAAGTGATTTGCGGAAAACGTTCTGCAACAAAAGTCAGTAACCGCTTCATTAAATCCAATTCACCCTCTTCTACAATCTTGCATTGCAGCAACACCATAAGCTCACCCGTACTTGAGGTACGAATCATCAAGTTGCGAAGCATTCCTTCTTGAGAACGCAGATTAAAGAAAGAATAATTGTGTTCGTATGCATAGTCACGAATCGCATTGCGTATCTGGTTGCTGATATCATCCTGTAACCAGCACTTGTCTATAGCCAGCACCTTGTCAAATGCACCGGGAATGTGGAAACCTACGGCATTCATCTGATCGTACTTCACATCTTCCTTTACCTCTTCCTCTGTCAGCCAACGTTTGTTAGAAAACGTAAATTCCAATTTGTTGCGATAAAATTCCGTTTTTTCCGACCCCATGATAGGTGAAATTTCCGGCAATTCAATCTTGCCGATACGGGTCAGGTTATCCGTCACCTGCTTTTGCTTATACTTTATTTGTTCTGTGTATGGCAGACACTGCCACTTACAACCACCACATACACCATAATGCTGACAGAAGGGTACTGCACGCACAGGAGAATACTCATGGAATTTCACTGCCACAGCTTCTGCATAATGATTTTTCTTACGTTTTACCTGCAAGTCTACCACATCACCGGGTACTACATAAGGCACAAACACTACCAAGTCATTCACTTTCGCCAAAGCTTTTCCTTCGGCAGCTACATCTGTTATCGTTACCTTCTCTAATAATGGAAGTTCTTTCTTCTTTCTAGCCACTTTTCCGAATAAGTTAATTTGGGGACAAATTTAAGCATTTTCCCCGAATATACCCCCATAAATCGAAAGATATTAAAATTGTAAAGTAGAAATTACAATTTCTGCTAATTTTTTTCAGTAAATAGTTTGGAGATAAATAAAATATGTATAGTTTTGCGATTACATTTTTTGAGCGAGTTAACTTTAAATACATTATTATGGATAAAAAAAGAGTTTACACCTTTGGTAATGGACAAGCTGAAGGAAAAGCAGATATGAGAAATCTGCTTGGTGGAAAAGGCGCTAACCTGGCTGAAATGAATCTAATCGGTGTTCCCGTACCTCCGGGATTTACAATCACCACAGAAGTTTGTAGCGAATATTATGAGTTAGGTAGAGATAAAGTAGTAGAACTGCTGAAAGCGGATGTTGAGAAAGCCATCGCCAACATTGAAAGTCTGATGAACTCTAAATTCGGTGATATAGAAAATCCGTTATTGGTTTCCGTACGTTCAGGTGCTCGTGCTTCCATGCCTGGAATGATGGATACAATCCTTAATTTAGGTTTAAATGACGAAGTGGTGGAAGGCTTGAGCCGCAAGACCGGACGTCCTCGTTTCGCATGGGATTCTTACCGTCGTTTCGTACAAATGTATGGTGACGTAGTATTGGGTATGAAGCCGGTAAATAAGGAAGACATCGACCCTTTCGAGGAAATCATCGAAAAAGTAAAGGAAGAAAAAGGTGTGAAGCTAGACAACGAATTAGAAGTGGAAGACCTTAAAGAACTGGTTAAACGCTTTAAAGTCGCTGTAAAAGAACAAACCGGACAAGATTTTCCGACCTGTGCATACGAGCAACTTTGGGGTGCCATCTGTGCTGTATTCCGTAGTTGGATGAACGAACGCGCCATTCTTTACCGCAAGATGGAAGGTATTCCTGCCGAATGGGGTACTGCTGTAAGTGTACAAGCCATGGTATTCGGTAACATGGGTGACACTTCAGCTACCGGTGTTTGCTTCTCTCGTGACGCTGGTAACGGTGAGGATTTGTTTAATGGCGAATATTTGATCAACGCACAAGGTGAAGATGTTGTAGCCGGTATCCGTACCCCGCAACAAATCACAAAAATCGGTTCTCAGCGTTGGGCAGAACGTGCCGGTATTTCTGAAGAAGAACGCATAGCCAAATATCCCTCTATGGAAGAAGCCATGCCGGAAATCTACAAAGAACTGGATGCCCTGCAGACCAAATTGGAAAACCACTATCGCGATATGCAGGATATGGAATTTACTGTACAGGAAGGGAAATTATGGTTTTTGCAGACTCGCAACGGTAAACGTACCGGAGCAGCTATGGTAAAAATCGCCATGGACTTGTTGCGTCAGGGAATGATTGATGAAAAAACAGCGTTGGAGCGTTGCGAACCTAATAAATTAGACGAACTTCTCCACCCTGTGTTCGATAAGAAAGCTTTGAAAGAAGCAAAAGTTTTGACTCGTGGTTTGCCCGCTTCTCCGGGTGCTGCTACCGGTCAGATTGTGTTCTTCGCCGATGATGCAGCTAAATGGGCCGCCGATGGTAAGAAAGTAGTAATGGTACGTATAGAGACTTCTCCGGAAGACTTGGCAGGTATGGCTGTCGCCGAAGGCATCCTGACCGCACGTGGCGGCATGACTTCTCACGCTGCAGTTGTGGCCCGTGGTATGGGTAAATGCTGCGTATCCGGTGCTGGTGCTATCAATGTGGATTATAAGACACGTACCGTAGAAATTGAAGGTATTACATTAAAAGAAGGTGATTTCATCTCTCTGAACGGTACTACCGGTGAAGTATATAAAGGTAAAGTGGAAACCAAAGCAGCCGAAGTTTCAGGCGATTTCGCCGCATTGATGGATCTTTGCAACAAATACACCAAGCTGAATGTCCGCACCAACGCTGATACTCCGCATGATGCGGAAGTAGCTCGCGCCTTTGGTGCTTCAGGTATCGGTCTTTGCCGTACAGAACACATGTTCTTTGATGCTGAAAAGATTGTCGCTATGCGTGAAATGATCCTATCACCGGATGTAGAAGGACGCAGAAAAGCTCTAGCCAAATTGCTTCCTTATCAGAAAGCCGACTTCAAAGGCATCTTTAAGGCTATGGATGGATGTCCGGTTAATGTTCGTCTGCTCGATCCTCCTTTGCATGAGTTCGTTCCCCACGATGCAAAAGGTCAGGAAGAAATGGCTAAAGCAATGGGCGTAACTGTACAGGAAATCAAAAAACGTGTGGAAAGTCTGTGTGAACACAATCCGATGTTAGGCCACCGCGGCTGTCGTTTGGGTAACACCTATCCCGAAATCACAGAGATGCAGACTCAAGCGATTCTAGGTGCTGCAATTGAACTGAAGAAAGAAGGATATGATCCGCATCCCGAAATTATGGTTCCCTTGACCGGTATCCTGTATGAATTCGAAGCTCAGGAAAAGGTAATCCGTGATGCAGCAGCAGCATTATTTGAAAAAGAAGGTATGGAAATTCCGTTCAAGGTAGGTACCATGATTGAAATTCCGCGTGCTGCATTGACAGCCAACCGCATTGCCAGCCGTGCAGAATACTTCTCATTCGGTACCAATGACTTGACTCAGATGACCTTCGGTTATTCCCGTGACGATATCGCTTCATTCTTGCCGGTATATCTGGAAAAGAAGATTCTGAAAGTAGACCCGTTCCAAGTACTCGACCAAAATGGTGTAGGTCAGCTGATTGAAATGGCTGTAGATAAAGGTCGTTCAGTTCGTCCTGATTTGAAATGCGGTATCTGCGGTGAACATGGTGGTGAACCTTCATCAGTGAAATTCTGTCACAAAGTTGGTTTGAATTATGTATCTTGTTCTCCATTCCGCGTACCTATCGCCAGACTTGCTGCTGCCCAGGCTGCTATTGAGGAAGCATAAGCAATATAGGATAATATTTGATTTAGGCTGTAACGAACTGTTTATCAGGCGTTACAGCCTAAGTTGTTTTTAGGCGGTTCGTACATTTGTCCGCAAAAAATGAGCCAAATAAACGGTACTTGCATACACCACGCATACACTTTTGTACAGTAGCGCATACACCAACGCATACACCATTTAATAACTTATAAATCAATCTGATATGGCAACATTTAAAGTAGTCGTAAGAAAAAAGAGAGCTGACGGATTTTATCCAGTGTACATTCGTGTTGTCCACCGTTCAAGAATGGGTTATATTAAAACCGATAAACTCATTACGGACAAGCAAATCACCAAGAATGGCGAAATCAAGGATATTGTGGTCAATGAGTATTGTTCACGAGAAATCCTACGCTATAGCGATATGATAAATCGTAAGGATGTCTCAAATTATTCTGTTGCTGAACTAATTGCATTTCTTATCCATTCAGATGAAGAAATATGTTTTAGTGACTATGCAACAAAGTTCATTAACCGTATGGCCTCTGAAGGACATGAACGTAATGCTAAGAACTATCGTCTGGCTGTAAACCACCTCGAAAGATATTTGGGAACAACCAGAGTGATGTTTACCCACTTGTCATCTTCTGTTTTGACAAGATGGATTAATAGTCTTTCGTTGACGAACAGGGCGAAAGAAATGTACCCAACCTGTTTAAGACAGATATTCAAAAGAGCACTTATCGAACTTAATGATGAAGAGCGTGGTGTTGTACGAATCAAATACAATCCTTGGTTAAAGGTTTCCATTCCAAAATCTGACAGTACGGTCCAAAGAGCTATCAGTGCAGAAGCATGCAGGGAGTTCTTTAATCGTCCCCTACCGGAAACCAAGATGATTTCATCTCTTCCGGAACTGGGCAGAGACGTGGCACTCCTATCCTTGTGTCTGGGTGGAATAAACACTGTAGATATATTTGAGCTTAAAAAAGAAAACTACAAGGATGGTATTATCGGATATAAAAGAGCTAAGACAAAGCACAGCCGGAAAGACGAAGCCTATATTGAAATGCGCGTGGAACCGTTCATTCAGGCCACATTTGACAAATATCTTTCAGACGAGAATGATGAATATCTTTTCAAATTCCATAAGCGTTACAGTAACCCGGACAGTTTCAATGCCAACGTTAATATTGGAATCAGAAAGATATGTGCCGATATGGGAATGAAGAAGGAGGATTACTACTGTTATTACACTTTCCGTCATACATGGGCTACAATTGCCCAAAATGACTGTGATGCCAATCTGTATGAAGTTGCTTTCGGCATGAATCACAGCCATGGACTGAATATAACAAGAGGCTATGTCAAGATAGATTTCACTCCAGCCTGGGAACTCAATGCAAAAGTGATTGACTTCATTTTCTTCAGCAGCAAGAAGAGCAAGCAAGGCAAGGCACGTGACTTCGAGACACCGGCAGACAAGATGTTCCGCATCACAAAGAAGATGATGATCTATGGCCGTGCATATTTCAAAGGTGACGTAATCGGTGAAATAACAGATATTGGTTTCAGTAATGTGGACCAGGTTATCGACAGACTGGTTGAACAGTTACCTAAGGATATCCCTACCGGATGTATGGTTCAGTTCCGTCTTATGAATTGTGATTCCAAGAAGGAAGTTGTATATGAAAGAAGCAAGGGAAAAGGTTTCATGTAATCGGCAAAACTGAACAAGCCATTAACACAAAGGGAGGATTCTACTTATCTTTATCAGAACCGTACCATTTATCATATTGGTGCGGTTCCTTTCTATTTGTCCGGTTGATTCCAGGGCAATACTTCACGGCCTATAAGTATGGCAAAGACAAGTACGATAAGCTTCCATATAAGAATGAAAGTTTTCTTGACCAACCAGACTGCAAGACGTATGGCAATCCTCAAAAGCCAGAACACCAGCTTCAGGAACAGCATACCGATAATAAGTACCGGCAGCAGATATATAATCAACAGCAGTTCAAACATAATGTGTAATATTTATGAGTATAAGAGCTTATTAATTATATAAATATACTAAAAATCAATGAGATACAGAAATTTACGCAACACTATTTTCTTATTATTCGAGTAGATTTTCTACTGATTATCTGTGTTATATCACCATGATAACGAGGTATCTCCAAACTCTGATTACATGATTATTCTACCTGAATGTTTCTGCAATACAGTTCAGATAAAATAAGATTTCCCGATAGCCATTTCATCAGCTGAATCAGCAACAAGATTTTATTTTCCCTTTTATTGGGATTCCAATAACTTAGATAATCAGGATACTTTTACCATACTATCATGGTATCAGGACTACATATTATATTGGATATAGGTTTTATGAGAACAATAGCCATCTATTCCATATAACTACATCTTGTGTGTTTTTGAAACTTTGGTTTATCCAACCATATATATCGAAACATTATTTCTTATTACTGCAATTTTTATGGTTCTAAGATTGAATAATACTTATAGCATCTGTTTCTGAATACACGAAAATTGGTTTGATAAGTTTTAGGACTATATACAACAATATTCCGCTACATGGATATTCCAAAACAACCGGATGCTACAGCACATGGTAAGCCGGAATATGCCTCCAAAGAATTGTGTTGTTGATTTCGGTTTGCAACGGCTTTCTCCGGTAAATTTGGATGTAATAATTATTCCCGGAAGGTATCTTTCTGCCGTGCAGAGTTTTCCAAGCAAGCAAGTTGTACTTTTGTGGCCACAAAACTCCGTTTCGTACTCACAAAAGTAACTTGCCGAATGCAGGTGCATCGGAGCGGCTGGCCGCTGTTTCGCATGGCGAAAGATGGTCTGGGAAACCTAACCACCAATGTATCCAAGTATGAAGAATCAGAGAACCAAGTACATCAAGGTAAGAATGACACCGGAGGAAGTAAAACAGTTTAAGGAGAAATCAGCCTCCTATTCATCTGTGAGCCATTATATACGCTCGGCACTGGCAGAGTATTCTAATATTGGTATCAAAAGGCAGCTCGAACTGATGAATGACCTCGGTCTGTTTTACCGGAAATATCAAAATGAACTTTCCTGGGCTGGAGGAAACCTTAATCAGTCAGTTAAACGTGCCAATGAGCTTGCGGTAGCCGGATTACTCGCACCCAGCTATATTCAGGAAGTTCTGTTACCGGTTATTCTTGAAACTCAGGAAACATTGAACCGAATAAAGAAAGACCTTGATTCTCTGACACAGAAAGCTGTTAAAATCTGAATTGCAGACTACACGGTATTCAATCATTTCAGATATTATTATAGTATAACCATGGATTAATGAGCTTGAAGTATTTCGGTTACTCAGTCACTTAAACCTTGATAAATAAAGATTCAATATGATAGCAACCATATTACCGGGAAGTACGAACTTCCATGCTGTTGGTTACAATGAACATAAAGTCTCGAAAGGTGTTGCACGGCTTATCGAGATTCAGAATTTCGGTTCACTCGGAACATTTCACAAACCTACCCCGAGTGAACTGGTCGGTTATCTCCAGAAGTACAGTTCACAGAACAGCAGAATCAGAAAACCACAGTTTCATGTGGCCATATCATGCAAGGGACACGAAATGTCGGAAGATGAGTTGCTGGATTTTGCACACCAGTATCTCAAAGAAATGGGATACGGAGAATCCGGTCAGCCGTTGCTTGTTTATTCTCATTATGACACGGAGAATACCCATCTTCATATCATCACTTCGAGAGTGGCACCTAATGGAAGAAAGATTCAGCATAGCCATGAACGCAGACGTTCCCAGGAGGTAATAGACCGTATTCTTGGTAACGACAGGAAGAAGAAAACGGAAGATGACATTAATTTGGCCAAGCTATACACGTTCTCTTCATTTGCCCAGTTCAAGGCAATAATGGTTTCCATGGGATATGAGGTCTATCAGAAAGATGAGAATGTATTCGTCAAGCATGGTGGAAAGGTTCAGAAGGAAATCTCTTTTTCTGAAATAGAAAGTCTTTTCAAGAGCGGTTATAGGGAAAGGACACGTTGCCGTCAGCTAAGAAGCATATTAAAGAAGTACCGTGATGTAAGTTCCAACAAGGAGGAACTGCAGAAGGAATTGAAAACGAAGTTCGGTATTGACATTGTGTTCTTCGGCAAGAAGGATACACCATACGGATATATGCTCGTTGATCATGCAAACAAGACAGTCATTCATGGTGCAAGAGTACTGGCTGTAGAGGAACTCCTGGACTTCTCTACTCCTGAAGAACGATTCAACCGGATTGAGGACTATATTGACCGATTACTGACACTTAATCCGAAAATTACCCAGGGGGAAATATACAGTAAAATCAGGAAGCAGCGTGCCTATATCAAGAAAGGCATTATCTACTTTGATGACCAAAGCCGTCCGTTGAAACCTTTTATGGCAGAAGCTATCGACCGTAACAACCGTATAGCCATGGTTGAACTGTTCAGTCCGGCTAATGAAGCTGAACGTGATCTGCTCTGCAAAATCTTCAAAGTATCCCGCACTGATTTAGTGGATATATCTCCGGAAAGAACACACTATCATATTGATGCTGTAAACCGTTTGCGTGAGATATTCAATGATGATACTGTAACCTCGGTCAGAAGCCAACTTCATGAAGAGGGCTTTATTGTCCGTCAGGATGAAGATGTAACTTACGCCATCAATTTCAAGCAACACATCATTATAAATCTTACTGAAGAAAACTTCAATCTTGACCGGCCAAGAAAACAGTTTGTGAAGCAAATTGAACGGCAAAAATACCAGCAACAAACAAAGCCTACTTCACGTTTCTCAGGCAAGGGCAAGCTGCGTGATGCAGGTGGTGGCAGCCATAGCGAGAAACGTGAGTGGGAAGTTGGACAGAAAGGTAGTTATGATGATGTTGATGATGGCAATTCAATAAGAAGATGATTTTAATTATGCCGTTATTAATTTTCATCACTCATTATTATCTGAGTATGATACAGTTTATTGTAATTACTATTCATTGTATATTTATATCTTATAACTCTGATTAAATTACGTGCTACTTTTTGCTTTTATCCAAAAATTTCACGAATATTGCATATCGTCTGTGCATAAAAAGCGTATATTAACAGTTGTCTTAATTTGACTTACTACGTTTCAACAATTTGCACGGCTGTTTCATACATAAAAATTTGATTAGTTTAATTTAGTTCGTTATTAACTTATCATTATGAACTTAACAAAAGAAGAAAAAACAGTACGCAACATACTTATAAATGTTGCATCAAAAAAACAGCTAATATATTATTCCGATTTGTGCAAAACAGCAAATCTAAGACTTGATATGTCAATCCCTGCTGACAGAGGTAAAATAGGTGAAATTTTAGGTCACATTTCAAGATATGAACATGAAAATGGACGTCCACTTATATCTTCAGTTGTTGTTTCTAGAAGCATGGAACAAGGTGACGGTTTCTTTAAATTAGCAGAGGAATTAGGTTTTGGAAATTGGAAAAAATTAAAAAATGGGAAAATGTTTGAATATGATATGATTAATAAAGCACATAATTTTTGGTCAAAGTAGAGACCATAGTTTGAACTGTATCAATCCATGAGTTATTAGGTTAAATTATTTTATGGATAAGTATCTGAGAACAAGTTTAATTTAAATAGTATCTAAATCAAAGATTGATACAGTTCTAATTATATTGAATGCTGTTTTTATTTGGGGAGGCTTAAAACGTACTATAGTCTTTTATAGAAGATTGAACATGTTTTTGTGCAACAGTTATTGCATCATAACTTATTTCCTCTTCAGCACCTACTGCATCAAGAACTTTATCTGCTAACCACAACGTCAACATCTCTTTCACGTCTTGATGCAAGTATTCTGCAAGCTTAATCACATGTTCACGCTTTGCTCGTCTATCACCTCGTTCAATCTTACTGAACATAGGTGTGTCTATCTCCAGTAGTGCTGCCAATTGTCGTTGTAACACACCCTGCTTATCTCTGAGTTCTCTAATCCTATTTCCAAATAACATAATGTTATGTTTAAGTTTCGATATTATATTGATTTACTACTCGTTAGTTTCGTCTAATTCAGACGGAATATCATTTGAGGAATTAAATCCGTCCATCTGTTTTGATTAGTTTATTTAATTTCATTTCTTTAAACAAATCAAACAAAAGCATAGAGACGTTACTTGTCTGATCTCCCTCATTATGTCAATCATATTGAAGTTGACCATGGTTCGCAAAAATATTCATTGCGATAGTGATGCTGATGTCCATACGTGGCAAGAGCCTTCTATAGAAGGCCAAGTATAAAGCAACTTCCATTGGTATAATACACAAATATCACTACTGTATTATTTTAGTTCTAATTCAAGCATATATATTATAAATGAGCCTTTTACCCTCATGCTCAGGAGGTCTGCTTAGAGAAAAGATATCAGAAGTATCATAATTGATACCCAAATTAAATCAGCGAATCGCTTACCCAATTGTTTCTAAAACTCTTCCCAAAAAGGAGATGTCTTTTTAGGAGCAGCCCCTTTATTGCGAGACTGCTCAAACTATACATCACCATTGTTCAAAAAATAAAATTTATCGAACATAATTCTGTAAAATTTGATAGTTATTGCATCACATGTTATCATCCCTGTTTGCTTCCGGGCTGGCATTCACTTACTCTCCCGCATTTGCAGTACCATCAGCATAAACGCATTTCACTTCTCTGTTCGGAATGGTTAGAGGTGGAGCAACGTTTTGTTAACGCCTAATTATATATTGTTACTATTACTATCTTTCTCAGATAACACCGAATCGAATGAGCGTTCCAGTTCCAATTCTGGACGAGTTAGCAGAATTGGCATTTCCATTCTATTTTCTAAGACAATCTCTTTAGAAGCATTTTTAGCTCTTGAAACAGCAAATTTTCTAAGATCAGTTATCTGTTTCTCCATAGTCTTAGAAAGAGGTACAGTATTTTTGATAGCATCCAAAATATGTATCATCTGTAATTTGGGAGCAATATTAGATTCTTGTGATTCTACATATGCAGTAAACATAGCTTCCTTTACACATTCTTCAATTTCTGCTCCATTAAATCCTTCAGCTTTTTGGGCTAAAATATCTAAAGCAAATGAAGATACATTTTGACGATTTTTTTGCAAATGTATGGAAAAAATATTCTCTTTTTCTTTCTGACTTGGAAGATCCACAAAAAAGATTTCGTCAAATCTGCCTTTTCTAAGTAGCTCTGGAGGCAGTTGATTAATATTATTAGCAGTTGCCACAACGAATACAGGTGCTGTCTTTTCCTGCATCCATGTTAATATTGTAGAAAATATTCTAGAGGTCACACCACCATCTGTAGCTCCACTTGATTGTACACCGCTAAGACCTTTTTCTATCTCGTCAATCCATAATACACATGGAGCAACAGCTTCGGCAGTTGCAATTGCTTTTCGAATATTATCTTCACTCGACCCTACAATGCCCTGAAAGACTTTTCCTACATCTAACCGAAGTAAAGGCATATTCCAACTAGAAGCAATACTTTTAGCTATTAAGCTCTTTCCGCATCCTGGGACACCTAACAAAAGTAAGCCCTTAGGCTCTTTTAACCCCCAATCGCGAGCTTCCTTGTCATATGCTAACTGCCTTTTTTTAAGCCACTCCTTTAAATTTTCCATACCTCCGACATCTTTTAGACTTTCATTTTTTGGAAAGTAATCCAAAATGCCAGATTTCCTAATAATCTGCTCCTTTTCAGAAGATACAGTAAAAGGAGACTTATCGTCAAAGCCATCCTTAACAGAGGCAAGGCAGTAAGCTAAATCTGCCTCCATTGATGTCATTCCTAACGCAGCATCTATCAGTCTATTTCTTAGGTTTGTTTTGAGTTCAACTTTTGACTGCTTCGCCACTATATCCAAAACTTCTCCCAATTCATTACGTTTAGGAAGTGGTATTTGTAATACAGTAATATACTTTTCCAATTCAGCAGGAAGTCTGTAAATTGACGATAGAATAATTGCATGGGTATTGTTATTTGTTGCTTCTGCAATTTTACGGAACATCAATTTAACTTCATCCCTATCAATATGATTATTTATATCATCAAGAACAAATATATTTTTCTCCCCAGACTTTTTTGAGTTAAGAATATAAGCTAACACTTCAAGAGGGTTTTGCATACGCTCAATTCTTTTCTCTGTTTTATCAGGTAATATCTGAACAAGTCCATATACACAATCCCATTGATAGTAATTTACTTTCTTACCTTCTCTACGCAACAGCTCTACAATACCCTTAATCTTTTGTTTCGTTCTGTAGTATTCGTAACTATGAAGATATAATACAGGGTAGTATGCCCTAATCATTAGGATAAGTTTCTGAAAAACATCTTCCATACTATTATGAATTTTGATTTAAATTAATTGTTCTACGAGGCTTCATTTTACTTAAATATTTGGCAGGAACAGGCTTTTTTGTCATTACACGTTTGTTACCTAAATGTTGCTCCAATATATCCATAGCTTCATGAGCCTTTTCGTTTACATCATTTGGTAAATAGTCAGAATCTGTTATAATGGTCCCGTCTTTTAGTATAGTAAATTTAATAGAGGCAAATGGTTCATCTTCTAGTGGGTCATACGATTTTGCCTCCATATAAAAACTAAACCTTTCTTCTTCTGTAGGTGTAAAAGTATAATTCGATCTATAGGTAAATCCGTTTTTTTCAAATTCAGAGATTAAAGCATTTTTCGAGTATTCAGCATTGAGCTCTTGAAACTTTTCCTTTAATTCTTCTACTTTTACATGTGCATTTGGCATATAATAAGTATTGTAAGTAACCTCGTTAGTTGACACATCTAATTTCAAGGCAAACTCACCATTGAAGTTAGAATCATTTCCAACTTCAGTAACCAATAATATATTGTTTTGCAAAGAATACTTCCATCCTAACGTCTCACATGCAGCCATTAAAACATTAGCATTCATTATTTGAGGGTTTCGTACAAACCTAGATGATTCAAATCTTGACATAATTATAACGAAAATAACAATTCTTCAATATTTTTTAATGGATCATGGTAATCATCTTTATTCAAAAAGATTTTATCTGGAAACAATTGCTTTACCAATTTATTACCCAATCTGATATTATAAAAAGCATACAACTTTTCATCTATAGCTATAAATACACGAGAAGCTCCTTCTTGTTTATCTTTTAATATATTGTATTTGAATAGTTTCCTTAATTCTGAGCTGCTCAATAAAGCAATCAACTTATCCTTCCACTTGTCCCCAATATTTGCTTTTATAGCATTATCGGATAACGACAAGTAAAAGAGAGCTGTGAGATGTTTTATAATAGATATTGAATCTGTAGGCTCTAATTCATAGAAGGACATTGTTAAAGATAAAATCTTATCATAGGATTCTGTATTACCTGCATCATTTTTCTTTTTGGGTTTATATGAATCACTTGCATTATTCACCTTTGACTTCATTGTGGATGAATTAATTAGCTTCTGCAAGTGAATAATTACATTTTGAATATCATCACTTATGATAGAGCCATTGCCTGCAGATGATAATTTAAACAATTTTGCCCTATAAAAACCAACCTCTTTTTGAGATAGGCCATTTGACATTTTGCTTTCAATTTCATTCTTTAATGCCTCTATCTCTTTTGTAAGCAGGTCTGATTTTGCCATAGTTCTACGTTCCTCAAGAATATTGTCGTAATCAATAAATAATTCCTCAAGGTTAGCATCTTTTCTAAAATACTCAATCCTCTCATTTTTGTAGTTTTGTACATCGGCAGAAGGCAATATGGAAATCTCTTGCAATGCTTTTTCAATGTACTTTTCTGCAAATTGTTTCTTTGATAAAAGATATTGATTAATTGCAGCTTGATAATGAGCAAGACACATCTCTTCTGTTCTAACATGAGTGATATTTTTAGATGTCACAGAAAATGATAGAACGTTAAAACTTCCTGTAAACAATACACATTGACCATTTTTTACTTCAATAACATTCTTCTTATGGAATGCAGGAAGCTCAACATGAAAGAACTGTTTACTGTATTCAGTTTCTAAAGTTTCAAGTGCTTTTTGGGATTGGCTTCCTACCATCTTATCCTTGTGGCTGTCAAGCCCTTCGTCTGGAGCAGAGTAAGATATGAACACTTTACCTCCTTGTTTAAGATAATTCTTGATTAAAGGAAGTCTGTTGCGCATAAATGTACCATCTGCTACCCATGGACTGGATAACCATATTTCATCAGGTTTGTCAGTTTGGAAAATATTATGCAATTCGGATTCAAATGCAATAGTATCATATAATGCACGTTTATGAAGCCTTTCTGAAAGATCATTAGAATTAATTTCCTCTGCCTTTTTATTTTCTTCATTTGCTATAGATTGCTTATCCTCTTGCTCAATAAGTTTCTTTTCTGCTGTAATAATATTTGCTACATCTTCCTTTACCAAAGGATCAGACTTGGCAAGGTCTAAATCATTGTAAATCGTAAGGTCTTCACTCTCACTTGCAGCTTGAAGCATTTGGGAAAACAAAGTCTGTTTTAAATCTTCATCATCTTCAATTAATTGAGATAACTGAGGCAAAACACTCTGTGTTACATCGTCATAAACAATAGCCCTGACTTGTTTTGTTCTAATGCTCTGAACAAAACAAACTATCAATTCGTACTTATAAAAATTATGATTTTGTGGGGTTGCATTCTGAAGAATAAATCTTTCCTTTGAACTCTGCATATTTGATGCTTGTATTTCAGAAAGCGCTTTTATTTCTTCAAAGCTTAGAGGGGTTAAAGATTCTTCCTCTTTTAAAAAATCTGATTCATTGATAAGTTGAATATCATCAGATGAGATACAGTCACGTAAACCGGCAAAAGAATGATTATTATTTAAATACCAAAGTTCAAAATCGGAACTAAATGATTTCATTCTCTCACCATGAGCGGCAAATTCTTGTCCCTGTTCCGTGATAAAATATGCGGACTCGTCACCCGTCACAAGATTGTATCGAATCATAGAGTCAATAGCATTACGAATCATCTTTTGTTCAGCAATGTCATGCTCTATATCCAATCCTAATATTTTGCCAATATTGGAAAGTGATGTTTGTCCGTCAATACTAATTATTCCAACAATGGCTTTCTCAAATGCTGAAATTTTTTCCGGTTTGTTTGTAACTCCTTTATATAACTGAGCTACAAACTTAATAGTATATGGTATATATCCGATAATGAGTTCAGATATTGCTTTATTTTTATCAATGACATTATTGAGGCGTTGATCCAACGTCTCTTCAATAGTTTCCTTTTTGTCAAAATCCTCTTTTAGAGGTTGTGACTTAAACTTCTTAGACTTTGGGGTAAAATTTTTGTTTCGTCCCTTGTTATATGTATTTTGTTTCATCTTACCAAATGTTGAAGTTGTTTAATATCAAAATGGTCCATCTCATCAATTGATTTTTTATAATGAGCATTTTCTCTAAAGAAGTCTCTATTCCCAATGACAATTAGAAGTCTTCTTGCACGAGAGAAACCGACATTTATACGTCTAATATCTTCAGCAAATCCGTAATGTTTCTCTTTATTGCTTCTCACGGTTGAAATTATGATTATGTTACGCTCCATACCTTGGAACTTGTCCACTACATTAATTCTACAAGGAAGTGACTTGTCAATTTTTCCATCCTTGTACATTTCTTTAATTTTACCATATTGTGCTCCATAGAAAGTTATTATACCTATTTCTTTATCTTCTGGTTTTTCTTGAGAATCCATAAACTTTTGGAAACCGTCTGCTTTTTGCAAGGCTTTAATGACTGTTTTAATAGCATCTAGTTCACCGTAATTTACATATGATGTAGAGCCACTCGGCTGGCTTTCATATGTATTTACATTAACCCAAATAGCATGTGTTTGTGGTTCAATAAACCCAGGAATAGTAAGTCCATGATAACGACTTCCTCTAGCATTATATTGTTCATTATCCATGTCTTCATCAGCAAGTCCACATTTCAGACCTTCTTCAAGTTCTTCACTATAGAAATGACCAATCGTATCCATAATCTTTTTATGCATTCGGTATTGTGTATCCAAAGTTGCGACTATTGATGGTTTGAGTTTGAATGCTGTTCTAAATAATATTTCAAATTGTGACTCCTTGAAGCTTTCGATGGTTTCTGCCAATACTTTTTGATTTGCCTTTTTCAAGGATGTTATGATGTTATTTTCATTCATCATCGGTGGAAGCTGTTTATGGTCACCTATGATGATGATTTTCTTTCCCCATACCATAGGTACAGACATCTCCAATGGTGTAGCCTTACTTGCTTCATCCATAATAACAACATCAAAAGCATTCTCATTGTTACCAAACAAATATTTATATATTTCTTGAAGTTGTTTGGAGCCACATATACTACAAGTGGCAGCAACAAGATTTACATTACTCTTATATGCTTCATAGAAATACTCTCTTGTATTGCGATCTCTGACAGTAAGATCCCTCTTCCATTGATTTATAACAGATGCATACTTAGTATCATCTGTCATGCCTTTAAGAATGGAGTCTATCCAAATGTTTGTACCATTGTCTTCATTCTCAGCACTTGGTTTAATACACCAATCTTCCATAAAGTCCAACATGTACCTTTTTGCTTCTATTCCGATTTCTTTCTCCGTTGATGCATTCTGGATTCGTACAGGTCTAATACCTCTACGCCCCTGCAATCTTTCAAGAGCATTGTCAACTGCAAGGTTAGTTTGTGAAGTTAGAAGAATCTTCGAATCAGGTTTCTTAAGTATTTGTTGCCATATAATCTCTGCAATAACAGTTGTCTTACCTGTACCAGGAGGGCCTTGAATAATTGCAATATCAGGAGCAGAAACAGCTTTTGCTACAGCCTCCAATTGCTTATCATTAAGGAACTTTTCAATTTTTGTTTCTGTTATTCGTTTCTTAACCTCTTCAAGATTCTCATCAAATTCACCTGCATATCTAGGATCAAATAGGAAGTCACATAATCTTGGATTAGCAGGTGCAGGAATCCTTTTAGTTTTTGAATGTGGATAGAACTGGTTTGGATTGGTAATTCGCAACATTGAATCGGCCAATCTTTGTAACTCAGAAGATTTGCCAACCATCGGAAATTGCAAGTAGTCTCCAACATGTATAAATCTCTCAACTCGTCCTTGGGCATTGCGATCCTCCATGTATTCAATAAATTCTGAGCTAATTTCAAATTTAATACTATTGAGTTTTCTTCCAATGCATTTTCCTAGCTTCAAAGCATTTTTCAGCATTTGAGTTCTGTTATTTCTCAGTTCTTTAATTTCATCATAATCCTGATACTCTTCCTCATATGCCAAATCTATCGCTTCATTAATAGCATCATATTCATTAGCCTTGATGAGATTTACGTTCTCATTTATATAACCATTTCTAAGATTCTTTTCAAATTTTATATTTAATTGATGGTCAAACTCAAAAGACAATATAGTTTTACCTTCATCATTTAAATCATATTCATTTGTAAGCAAAGATGGGTATAAAGTTATACTAGAGTTGATAGCATCATGAAATGAAGCTAATTCTTCCAACTCAGTATACTCAATAGTGTAATTGAGAACCTGACATGTTTCATCATTTTCAAAAGAGGCTGTAAAAGAAGGAGCAATCTCAGTTATTTTTTCCGCTACCTCCTTATAAACTTTCTTACAATAGCTAATATCATCACTTAATAATTTGATAGCAACAGAAGGATGATATTCCGGTTCTTGAATACTTAAAGATTCACCACAATGTTGGCGAACTTGAGAAAGTAATTCTATATAGTTGTTATAATCAGCTGGATAAAATTCAACCAATCCTGATGCTGCTTTAACTCTAATCCGTTTGTTAGAAACAAATTTTAACTGCATTTCACGCAACAATCCCTTATTCGGAATTACAAAACAGCCATAGTCGTATTCTTTTTTTATGAAGGTCTTATTATCATATGCAGCAATAACCTTCTGGTGCATCTCGTATGCAGTGTTGAAAAAAGAATAAGAATCATTAGAAGTAAAAATATATGAATTCCCACTTACAGAAAGACCTTCAATTTGCACATCTGGTCTAAAATCTGTAGGTGTAAAGATAGCTCTGCAAGCAGCAATTCTTATACTTTGTATTGCTTGAGAGTTAAAGTTAAGATAACTTTTTCCCTGAGTTTTTATAAGTAGTTGACCACTAACAGAATCAAGTACATCTATCACTCCTGGCATTTCTTTAATCTCAGATATAATTGAAGCTATATTTTGGTTGCTTTTAAACGATGCGACTATAACAGTCCTGCGTTCAGTTGTCAATGTTTCAGGATAATCAGATTTTATTAATTCTTCTAGATATAACGCTTGACTATCATCGTTAAAGGTATATACCCCATCTGCATAGCTATAGTTCGGATCATAATCATTTAGGTTTGAATTTATACTCTCCAACAAATTATCAAGATTTTCTGATGACTTAAGTGTTAAACTACCAGAAAGAATATGCTTTACATCTTCAGCTACTTTATAGCAGTTATCAGCTGCTACATTTGATAACTCTTCAAGAATTTCTTCTGTTATATCAACGTAACCGACAAATGATATTTCTCCTTTTTTATTTGTTACAAAATCTATATTAGGATTACGGTATTTTGTAGCTTGAACATTTTTTATAGCTGAAGTCAATCTTTCCTGAAGAGTTGGAGCTTTAACTTTTAATGTTAATGTATTATACGTGCGGTTATTATAGTGCTCTTTCTCTATGGTTCCGACTTCTTCTACAATAAATAATTCCTTCTTATCTGTATTTAAAGCTCTTTCACCATCAATATATGCTTTCCACATTTTTCGAGATTGTTCTCTATTTATCTCTCTTACTGGTTCTTTCAAGGAAAGAAGACTTGTACAGAAATCCTTGATTTCACGATATGATGTCATAAGGTCATTGCGATCGAGGAAATCCATAAAATTGTGGTTTATGTATTCTTCAGCCATGAATTTCAGATTCATGCTCTTATATTCAGAGGGATCAGTTGGGACAACAAATTCTTCGTCTGAGATATAGCTTAACGAGAATTCAGTTAGATTTTGTCTTGGCGTAACATATATAGATAACTTCAATTCTTCGATAATAAATTGATATTTTCGAAAGTCTTTCTTGGTCTTTCCTTTATAAATAATTTTGCATTGATGGACACCAAGAATAGATTCGAAAATTTCTTTTGCTGTCTGAGTTGTAGATTTAAGATAATTCTTGCTACACTCAAAGGCTTGTTGAGAGTATACAATAATACATGGCGTTGACTCCAGTACCTCTGTAAATAATTCTTCCGTGAATGTTCTATCTAATTCAGCCATATTATTTTATTTTAGATAAACTATACTTATGTTTCGGTCGTACATATTTAATTGAACACGTATAATTTCCTCATTTTCAATAAGTAAAACTACACCATAATCCGCGAATGAAGCCCCCATGCTATCATACCCATAACCACGAAGTTGAACTATATTGTCGCTAACATTAGTAATGCGCATACGTTTTGGAGACATCTGTATATTGTTCTGCCACAAAGGGTGCATACCGTCCAAGTTAAACATAGTGACGGTATATCCTTCTCCATCTTCAATATTTTTTTCTATAACTAATCTTCTATTTGCTCCATAGTTATGGCCAGATATATCTTGATTATTTTGAAATCTTACGTGATCTGAAGAGGTGAAAGTAACAGAACCTTTTGGTGGGAAATTATTGCCTTCTATGAGATTTTTAATGAATTTATCCATTGTTATTTGTTTTTGGTACAAAGTTAATTAAATGTCCAAAAAGTGACAAGTTTATATTTGTGCAATGTATGAGTATTGTTACACGAAATCATATGACATAAACAATTATTGTACAATGTAATGTACTATTGTAACTTTTATAGTTAAATAAAATATGCGATTCAGATTTCATCTATCTGAATATTCTGGTTTATCCATCCCAAATCACAAATGTGTTGCACATTTCTTACCAAAAAAACTTGGTTAATACATTTGTCACAAAATCAATCAATACTTGAAATGATACAAACTCCGGTTATAGTGACATTTGCAAATCAGAAGGGAGGTGTGGGAAAGACTACCCTTTGCATCACCTTTGCCAACTATCTGGTGACAAAAGGTGCAAGGGTTGTGGTGATAGACTGTGACTTCCAGCACTCCATCATGAAATGCCGAAAGGCAGACATCAGAAAATACGGTGAGCAGGAAATGCCATACGAGGTATGGGCATACGAAGCCAACGACAAAGCGATGATGACTTCCCTTATGGAGAAACTTCACAACGATCCAGAAATAGATGTTGTACTTATGGATTCACCCGGCAGTCTGAAAGCAGAAGGGCTGATACCCATGTTTGTCAACTCGGATATCATTATTGTTCCATTTCACTATGACCTGGTAACCGTTCCCTCCACAGCCAGCTTCCTCATGTTTGTTGACCGGCTGAAAAAAGCTGTCGGTGAAAGGATGAAAGCCAGACTCTTCATCATTCCCAATCTGAATGACGGAAGAATCGGCAAACGTTCCGAACTGCTTATCTGGGACAATGCAAGGGATACCTTCTCCAACTATGGATACGTCACTGCGAAGATTCCCAAACGTGCGGATATGGAACGGTTCAGCACCATGGCGGCACTGGATATGCAAGCAGCTATCGTTACATCGGTCTTTGATAAGGTCTATCAGAGTATCTTCGATACACTTCAACCGATAAGGGAAAAAGAACTCAAAGGCATACAGCTGACGGAAAATCTGAATCCCAAACCTAAGAAGAAAAAGAAGGCACAGCCGTGTGATGAAGCTTTACAGGACATTACCGGCCAATCTGAAACCAGTCCTTCAGAAAATGGCAACTGCAATCAGAATAAAGAACTATAGTAATCAGTAAACTTCAATAACCATAGCACTATGAGTAAGGATATACCGGAAATAGATGACCTGACAAGAGGTATCAATGATTCAGAACTTATATTGACGCATGATTCCGTAGAAACTCAGGTTGAGCAAAGAGAGAATAATAATGAAGCACAGGAAAAGGATACTGCTGTTTCCCTTTCGGATACAGGATGCTGGGATGACTTCATGGAATTCCTGCAATCGGACGGTTCGGGAACGGACAAAACTGAAAGGCTTGTCTGCAAGCTTGACCGTGACCTTGCGGATTCACTGGACGACTGCGATATACATGGTAGATGCCGCTCTGACCTGGTGAATGCCATTGTAAGGGCATTCTTCAAGTCATACCTGCCACGTCTGGCAGAATACAGAAGAGAAAAGAAATCGTTGTTTAACAGTTATAATCTGTAGGATATGAAAAAGACAGACTGGACCGACAGGATGCTGGCCGCTCTTGTCGAGCTGTATCCGGTAGAAACCACGGCCTATACAGCAGCAGTTCTCAATCTGAGCGAATCGACCGTCAAGCTGAAAGCCCGTGAGCTTGGACTTGTAAAAATGGCCAAATCCAGATGGATGGAGCGTGCCGACTATATCAGAAACCACTTTCAGGAGTGTTCCTTCTCTGAGATAGGGAAAGCTCTCGGCATTACCCGGATGAGTGTCGGACGCATAGCCGCTGCACTCGGACTGAAACGCAGCAGTGAAGAGAAACACCAGATTTCCTCACGTATCCGTACCCAGATGGTAAAGAGGGAAAGACGGCGTATCGTCTTCGGACTGGAACCGGTCACAGGTATCCGTGTCATCTCAAACAGGGCAAAGGTAAGGGTACGCTCAAACTTGAAGTCAAACGGATACATCATCAGTGAGGAACACAACGTGATTTATTATACCGGCACTACGGAACGCAGGGAACGTCTGGAAAGCCGGGGCATCAGACTGGGACTGCATATCCTTCCGCTTCCGGAGGACAGTTCCGCTCTTTCATCCAACATCATATTACAACAGCCATGCAGTACGGACAGATAGTATTCCTTCTCTTTGTGGCAATGGTATTCTACTATGCGGCAATGATTTTCATGGACTTCCAGAGGACGAAGGCCGCACAGAATGCCGAACAGGACAGCCATAAAGAAGAGGATATTGACATATCGGAAGAGGCGCGAAGTTTCAGACCGATAAAGATAAACCGGGATGAACCTGAATCAAAAGAAGGAAATCCCCAACAGAATAATACGGGGAATCCCGAATCAAATAATGAAAGTAATAATTCTGACGGTACAGAGAAATCTGCATCCAAATCAGAATCTTCCAGACACGTTTACCGAGAGGCCATCATGACTGACGGCATTCTGGTTGAGAATATCATTCAGGAAATAAACCGGCTGGCAGAGACCGGTACCAGTGACCTCGGTGCCGTTATCTTCAGCTGTGAGAATGCCTGATATATATACCGTTCCTTTAGTGACATCTGTTTCTTTGGCGATGAAATCATTTAATATTATTCAGAAATGCAGATAATAAAGAAAAGTGCCCGGAATCTTACGGAGCGTTTCATCGGTTCAAGTTTTGGACAGAAGTGTGTGATGGCGGCCATTGCACTCGTTATTTCCACATCAAATGTAATGGCAGGAAGCAAGGGAGCAGCAGGTTTTACCAAGGCCACCCAGGAAGTCAGTTCCTATCAGACTCCGGTATCGAACCTGATGAAGGCCATTGCTGCCGTTATCGTTCTGGTCGGTGCCTTCAACGTCTATTTCAAGATGCAAAACGGAGACCAGGACGTGAAGAAGACCATCATGCTTACCATCGGAGGCTGTATCGCATTCATCGCACTTTCGGAAGCTCTTCCGCTGTTCTTCCAGTAATCCTTTCCCGACATGACAATGAATCAGGAAGGATACCCTGTGTTCAAGGGATTGCAGAAACCGCTGGAGTTTATGGGCATACGCGGCCGTTTCCTCACTCTGGCAGCGGCAGCCATAGGCGTATCATTCGTAGGCTTCATCGGTTTCTCAATCACCTTAGGGAAGATTGCAGGGTTCATAGCCATGATGGTCATGGCACTGGCGGGACTGATAACCATCTACATCAAGCAGCGTGGAGGACTCCACAACAAGAAAAGGGCAAGAGGCATCTATATCTACAGAAGCCTTAGAAAAGAACAGTAAATCACTTTATACAGTATGGCACACAAAAGGAAAAGAATTTTTGACGGACTCTATGCACAACTGGAGGAGACGGACGGCAATGTCGTGCTGTTCTCGGCCAGAGGTGAGCCGTCCGTTATCTTCGAAATAACCAATCCGGTCCAGCAGCTCTGTACGGATGCGCAGCAGTACATGCTGTTTCATGACGTGCTATCCAATATTCTTCAGACCATCGGTGAGGGATATGCACTGCAGAAGCAGGATATTATGTGCAGACAGGCATATCATCATGACGTGCCGGATGATGCGGAGTTCCTGACAAGGAGCTATTTCAGGTACTTCGAGGGAAGGGAGTTCACAGAGATAAGGACTTTTCTTATCCTCACCCAGGAGGCCCAGAGAAGCCAGTTCATCCAGTATGACCCGAAGAGATGGCTCGATTTCCATTCCAAGGTATCAAAGACGGATGATATTCTGACGGAGAAGCATATCCGGCACAGGAAGCTCGGCAAGGAGGAAGTCAGCGAGTACTGCCACCGTTTCATGGCATTCCAGTTCCGGCACGGACCGTTCTCGATGACCAACTTCAAGGCTTCGGACGAATATCTCAGGACAGGTGACCGGATTATCCGTTCCTATCCGCTGGTGGATATTGACGAGATTAATCTGCCTTCCATGATAAAGCCGTACACGCAGATGAACATCAACGGCTACGGTATCGCAACCGACCTGCTTTCTTTCCTTACCGGCGTCCCCTACTCGGACTGTGTGGTGTTCAATCAGGTCATTCAGATACCGGGACAGAGGAAGCTGCTGCGCAAGCTCCAGGCCAAGGCGAAGCGTCACGGTTCCATGCCGGACCCGAGCAACCGTATTGCAAAGGCCGACATTGAGGAAGTGCTGGACAGGTTGGCCGTTGACAGTACCATGCTTGTGTACTGCAACTTCAACATTCTGGTGAGTTGTCCGCCTGACAAGGTTACTCCGGTAACTTCCTTTCTGGAGACAAAACTGTACGAGTGCGGCATCATGCCGTCAAGGACAGCCTACAACCAGCTGGAGCTTTTCATGGACAGTTTTCCCGGTAACGGCTATGCCTTCAATCCGGACTATGACCTGTTCCTGACACTTTCGGATGCTGCCCTGTGCTTTTTCTTCAAGGAGCATCTGAAGGAGTCTGAGGATACACCGCTGACCACATACTACACCGACCGTCAGGGACTGCCTGTCTGTATCGACATTACCGGCAAGGAAGGCAAAAGGAAAATGACGGACAATGCCAATTTCTTCTGTATCGGTCCTTCAGGTTCCGGAAAGTCCTTCCACATGAACAGTGTGGTACGTCAGCTTCTGGAACAGAATACGGATGTGGTCATGGTGGATACGGGCGATTCCTACGAAGGCATATGCGGATATTACAAGGGTACATACATAGCCTACTCGAAGGAGAAGCCCATTTCCATGAATCCCTTCAAGGTCACGAAAGAGGAATATGAGCTTAATTTCGGTGAGAAGAAGAACTTCCTCAAATCGCTGATATTCCTGATATTCAAGGGTAACGCATTTCCAACAAAGATTGAGGACATGCTGATAAACCAGACCATCGTGGAGTATTACGAAGCCTATTTCAATCCGTTTGAAGGATTCAGCGACAGTGAGCGTGAGGCACTGAGACAGAAACTGCTGGTCGCCGCCAAGATGGAGGATGACTATGAACAGTACACGCACAGCATGGAGGACATCGACAGGCAGATAAATACGGAAGAGGTTCAGGAGAAGGCTGAAAGCCGTGCCCTGCTGCTGCCTTCCGAAGTACGCCGTCTGAAGCTGATCCGACAGTGCCGCTCACTGACTGCTCTGATAAATGATGAAGCGGCCACAGAATCGGAAAAGGAACGTGCACTTACTATCATAGAAAAATATAAGAGGGAACTTTATAACAATTCCATGCTGATTAAGATAGACAGGCAGATTGACCACATGGAGGAACAGAAGCGCAGGCTGAAGGTTCAGGAACTCTCGTTCAATTCCTATTATGAGTTTGCCCTGGAACGCATACCGCAGATTACACAGCTGGAGAAAATCAGTTTCAATATACATGACTTTGCGGCCATACTGAAACAGTTCTACCGTGGCGGCGAGCTGGAGATGACGCTGAACTCCGACCTGGACATCAACCTGTTTGACGAGCGTTTCATTGTATTCGAGATTGACAAGATAAAGGATGATCCGGTGCTATTCCCGATTGTGGTACTGATTATCATGGACGTGTTCCTGCAGAAGATGCGTATCAAAAAGGGACGGAAGGCTCTTATCATTGAAGAGGCATGGCTGCGACATGTAAGTCTTGTATATGATTGTTTAACATTCCATTCCACGCGCTGGA
>ENA-OROZ01000348-OROZ01000348.1-human-gut-metagenome-genome-assembly--contig:-NODE-348-length-54718-cov-13.923129_pt1 | contig 54718 bp, 47 predicted proteins | sample MGYA00242138_ERZ509066 | MGnify/ENA primary metagenome ERZ509066 (study PRJEB26280, sample SAMEA2338691) | human gut metagenome | biome: human gut; feature: human-associated habitat; material: faeces... | reverse complement strand
CGCCCATCGCTGTCTTCACTATGCCTATGCGCGGCTCATTGCTCGCGTAACTTTCTATTTACCGAAACTTCCCCGCCCAATATTCGTCTTATTATAATGTGATCACCATAACACTTCACGATTTTGGGAGGGTATCTTTATGAAGAAGGCTATTTTACTATCAACACTGACAACGATTCTTACGCTTTCCTTGGCAGGATGTGGTTCTACCGGGGGTCTGGAGGATTCTGTAGGGGTGCAAAATTCCACGGCCCCCACCGGGCCAATCGCCCCGGTCATCGCGGAAAGCCTCGTTCCTACAGAATGCCCGGAAAACGGGCCTGCCGACGATCTGGCGATATCCATGGGGAATGAAGCTATCTGTGATCTGGGACCGGTGCAGTTCTCCCTGTCCCTTCCGGAGACCTGGGACTATGAGATCCGCAATTTAACTTTCGCAGGTACCACCACGACCGATGCTATCATCTTCTGGAACATCGCATACCCGGAGGATACCTTTACGCTTATCTATGCTCCCGTCCCGGGAATCTGCGGCACCGGCGTCACCAGCGAGGAGATCACTCTGCCCGACAGCAACTTAAACGGCTGGAAAAATACCGAGATCTACCAGACAGAACAAAAATACTGGATTTACATTACATTATCCAATCCCGATGTCCCTTTACAGGGAAATACCCTACAGCTGGAAGCCACTATTCCGTTAACAGACTGGTACACTCTGGAAACAGATTTCAACCGCATCCTCGAAACCATCCAGCTTCAATATACAAGTTTCGAAGCTCCTGTGACGCAGGATATTCTGATCTTGCCGGAAGAAACGCCGTCAACGACTCCAGACATTCCGCCCTTGCCAGAAGAAACGCAATTCGCTCCCCAAGACAAGTTGCCCTTGTTAAAAGAAAGACAGTCTAACTGTATCGAGCTGGATACGGATTTCGGTGCACCTTTGACTCAGGATATTCCGATCCTGCCAGAACAAACTCAACCTGTGACTCAGGAGAAACTGCCCCTGTTGGAACAAAGGCAGTCCAACTGTATTGAGCTGGATGCAGATTTCAGAGCCCCCGCATCGTAGGATACTCTAATCTTACCGAAAGAATCACATCCTTGTCTCACGACAGCCGCCATCCTTGGCCGCCAGATAAGGGAATCTCCACAGATTGCCCACACCCACCGCGCTTCCGGCCGCCGCCAGCACGAAACCGATCTGCCCGGAAAAATTACTTGTTTTCTTTTCCATATGATTCACGCTCCTTAAAACACTTGTGACATGAGGATAGCATATGCTATACTATCAGTAAAACGAATGTTTTTACTTGTATGCATAAGTTTTTGTAATGTGATGAGTCTCAAGAGAAAATAAGTGGCTGCAAAGCAGACATTTGTTTTTTGGACTCATCAGCTCACGAATATCCTACGAAGCAGGATATTCGTGAGCTGATACTATAATGAGTACAAGAAAGCCAATCTGCTCGCATAATTGGTGAACGATGAATTTGAAATTTATAAATTTACGGGGTGAAGATCATGAAAGAACAAAAAGACCGTTACGAGATATTTTTAAAAGTATGTGAAACGGGAAGCTTCTCCAAGGCGGCGGAAGCACTGAATTATACCCAGTCCGGTATCAGCCAGATGATGGCGGGACTGGAGGAAGAACTGGGTGTGCAGCTTTTTGCCCGGGTTAAACGGGGTGTCAGCCTCACCGACAACGGTGCCCGCCTCATCCCTTACATTCAGGAAATGGTCAACCAGAAAGACAAGCTGCGCCAGGCCGCCTTCAATATCAACAATAAGATTGAGGGGAAACTGCGGGTCGGTAGTTTTTCCAGCATCACCGCTCTGTGGATGCCGGATGTGGTTCATTTTTTCCGGGAAAATTATCCGAAAGTGGATGTAGAAATTTTTGACGGCAATTATGATGAGATCCGGGACTGGATCATTCACGGGCAGGTGGATTGTGGATTTTTATCCTCCATCGTAGCGGATGATCTGACCTTTTATCCACTGTTGAATGATCCGCTGTGCGCTGTTTTCCCCGAGGGACATCCGCTGGCTGCCAAAAACAGCGTCACCCTGCCGGAACTGTTCGAATATCCTCTGATCATCGAGACCCCCGGCTGTGACAACGACATCCAGCATCTGCTGACCAAATGCCCTGTCCGCCCAAAGATCTCTTACAGCTTCCGGGACGATACCCTGATCATGTCCTTCGTCCGGAACGGTCTCGGTGTCACCATCTCTCAGGAACTGGTATTAAAAGCTTTCGCACGGGGTGTGGTCTCCAGACCCTTATCTCCCAGTTGTCACCGTACGCTGGGACTGGCTTTCTCCAAGACCGCCAACTCCGTGGTGTCACAGACGATGCTGCGGTATTTGCAGGAAACGATCCACTGATCCACCCCAGCTCAACTATTCTGCTATTCTACATTATGATAGTTTCCGCAATACGGGCAGCGTCCGGTATATCCTGCTGCCGCCTGATAGGAAGCACCGCAGTTCGGACACTGCACGGCGGTCATGCGAAGCTTGGAAGGATCCACGGGCTTATCGTCCATCAGTTCCTGCTCTCCCGGCAGAATCTCATCCCGGACGGAATCCGGATCCCAACCGTATTTTCCCTGATATTCGTAGATATCCATGGTCATACCGATGGGATAGGTCGAAGCGCCCTTTTCAAACGCAGTGGGAATCACTGCCTCCCGCTCGATCTGATTCTTGTCAAAATAATGCACGATCACATTCACCGGGAATCTGCCGTTTACCATATACGCCGTATTCTCCACGTAACCGTAGATCTTGGCGGCATATCTGATTCCGTTTTTTACGATGAGTGACTTTTTATGCTGCCCGAATAATACTGCTGCGATAAAACAAATGCCCAGTATCAGGAAAAACAGCGGCAATGCCAGAAATGCCCTCATGGGCCGGAACACCATGCCGATGCTTCCGAATATCATTGTCAGCACTGCGCCGATCCCCGCAAATGCGCCTCCTATGATCAGTAAAACTTTCTGAGCCATGTTCATTTTCATGTCAGTTTCCCGCCCTTCTCCTATTTTTCATGCCAATCTCCATCCAGCAGCCTTCGGCTGGCGGCACAAATAGTAATTTATACCATCTGGACCACCCAGACATTACTCTTCACCATGAGGTAACCAATGATCACCTTGATCAGTTCCGTACCCTGCACCAGAAAATAGATGCTCACGATCCCCAGGCCGGTGAAATGCGCCAGCAGATATGCCGCCGGCACCACAATCACCCAGGTAAATACGGAATCAAACAGGAAAGTCACCACCGTCTTACCACCGGAACGCAGGGTAAAATACGACGCATGGCTGAAGGCGCAGAAGGGCATGATGATGGCCGATACCGCAATAAAACTGGTAGCCAGTTCCCTGATCTCCTCCGTGGTATTGTAAATACCCGGGAAAAATCCTCCTACCACGAACATCAATGCCGCCATGATCACACAGCAGAAGACGCTGAATACGATCATCTTGTTGTCTGCATCCTTGGCATCCTCCAATTTACCTGCACCCAGATACTGTCCCACCACAATACTGATACAGGAACCCAGCTGAAGATAGACAATATTGAACAGATTCGTGATGGTGGAGGCAATGTTCAGTCCCGCCACCACGTTCAGACCTCTGACAGAATAGCACTGGGTCACCGTTGTCATGCCCGCTGCCCACAGCACCTCGTTCATCATCAGCGGAAATCCCTTGATCAGGATCGCCTTCAATTCCGCAAGCGGAATACCAAAGCCGGTGTAAGCTCCCTCCAGATAGCGGTTTTTTCCCCGATGGATGTGTGCCCAGATCACCACGATCAGTGCCTCAATGTAACGGGCAATAACGGTAGCCAGCGCCGCCCCCTGCACTCCCAGCTCCGGGAAAGGACCGATGCCGAAGATCATCAGATAGTCCAGAATCGCATTAGTACCCACCGCCACAAAGCTGGCCAGCATCGGGATAAAGGTCTGCCCGGTCTCTTTTATATTTGTCGCGTAGGACTGGTTCACCGCAAAAGGGATCAGTCCCACCATCATGATGGCCAGATATTCCAGTCCGTACTGCAGTGCCAAGTCCGTGGCCCCGTTCCCCACCGTATCCGTCAGATACAGGGAGATCAGTGCGGAACCTTTCGTCAGGAACAGAAGGATCGCTCCGCCTGTCACCAACAGCGTGGCATACAGCTTAAACCGAAAGGAATACATATGTCCCTTATGATTGCCCTTTCCGAAATACTGGGCACCGAAGATGCTGGCAGCTGACACAGCTCCGAAGATTGCCAGATTGTATACAAAGATCAGCTGATTCACAATGGCAACGCCGGACATCTGCTCCGTTCCCAGCTGTCCCACCATGATGTTATCCAGAAAGCTTACCAGATTGGTAATGGCATTCTGCAGGATCATGGGAATAGCCAGTAAAAGATACTTCTGGTAAAAATCCCAGTCTCCAATATATTTTTTCTTAAATTTTGCTAACATAATTTCCCTCAATTTTCTAAATAATCCCTACATACGCTCGATCATCCCGGGACTTTCACTCCCGAAAACCGACCGCTTATAACGGTTCTTCCTGCGGCATGGTGCTGTGTACTTTCTTTCTGACAAAATAGAAACATACCGCCTGCAGCAGGATCGTTGCCAGCCAGGAGGCCGGATAAGATAAAAACAGTACCATCAACGACCGGTGCGTTGGGAATACTTCGTAGATCCAGAAGATTCTCGTTCCCACCGTACCGATAATGGACAATATCATAGGTACCGCCGAATGTCCCATGCCCCGCAAGGCTCCCGGAATCAGATCCATGATGCCGCATAAAAAGTAAGTCAACGTCGTATACAGCAGAATCTCCGTTCCACAGGCAATAACGTCCGCATCCGTTGTGTAAATGTGAAGCAGCTGCGGACCGAAGAGATTGGCGCTTCCACCCAGCGTTACCGCTACGATCACCGACAGGATCATACAATCGATCAGTACCCTGTCCATACGTTTTTTCTTCCCGGCACCGTAGTTCTGACTGGTGAAGCTCATACACGCCTGGGTAATGGAATTCACCGACACGAACAGGAATCCAAAGATATTATTGGCCGCCGTATAGCCTGCCATGGCGATGGAGCCGAAGGAATTCACCGAGGACTGCAGCAGAACATTGGAGAAATTGATGACAACGCTCTGGATCCCCGCCGGAACCCCCACCTGAAAGATCTGCAGCAGATACTCCCCTTTTATTCCCAGCTTTGAAATCTGCAGCCGGTAACAGCTGTCCGTAGTAAACAGGCACCATAATACCAGCACACCGGAGATCACCTGAGAGATCACTGTAGCAATGGCTACCCCCGCCACACCCATGGAAAAAGCAATGACCAGAAACAGGTTCAATACCGCATTGATGGCTCCGGATATGATCAGGAACAACAGCGGACGCTTCGTGTCTCCCACTGCCCGCAGAACTGCAGCTCCGTAATTGTACAGCATGAAAAAGGGCATGCTGCAGAAATAAATTTTCATATATAATGCCGCCTGATCAATAACATCCGCCGGGGTATCCATCAGTTCCAACGCTCCCCGGGTGCAGAACAGCCCTACGAATACCATGACAATACCGCTGATCAATGCAAAGGTCATAGCTGTATGTACTGTCTCGCTCATCTCCCGCTCTTTCCCGGCAGCATAGAATCTGGCGGACAATACATTGGCTCCCAGAGAAACGCCGATAAACAGATTGACGAACATATTGATCAATGCTGTGGTGGAACCTACAGCCGCCAGCGCCTGACTTCCGGTGAACCGTCCCACCACAATGATATCCACTGCATTGAACAGCAGCTGCAAAATGCTGGACACCATCAGGGGCAGTGCAAAGGAGATCAGCTTGTCCATAATCGTGCCATTGCACATATCTATTTCATATTTGTTTTTCTTCTGTGTTGCTTCCATAATTTCATTTCCTGTAATTCTCTTCCTAATCCCGTTATCTTCCCGCACCGTTCATCCGCATCTGCAGAAGAACCGCTATAACTTATGATTTTATCACATATTTTGCTATATTTCTATTCCCCTTTTTATCTAAAAATATGGTATACTATATTTTGAATGTTTTTGGGGGTTCAAAATGAGTATACATCCCGCAAATCCTTACAAGAGAGCAAAGAGAAAGGAAACTTATCCCTATGAAATATGACGTAATCATTATCGGTGCCGGCCCCGGCGGTATCTTCTCCGCTTATGAACTGGTGCAACAGAATCCCGACCTGAAAATTGCCGTTTTCGAATCCGGTCACCCTCTGGAGAAGCGCCACTGTCCTATCGACGGTGACAAGATCAAGAGTTGCATCAACTGTAAGAGCTGTTCCATCATGAGCGGTTTCGGTGGTGCTGGTGCTTTTTCCGATGGAAAATACAATATCACCAACGCTTTCGGTGGCACTCTCTACGAGTATATCGGCAAGAGTCAGGCCATCGACCTGATGAAATATGTGGATGACATCAACATGAAGTTCGGCGGTGAAGGCACGAAGCTGTATTCCACTGCTGGCACCTCTTTCAAAAAGATCTGCATGCAGAACAAGCTGAACCTGTTAGACGCTTCCGTACGTCACCTGGGTACAGATATCAACTTCATCGTGCTGGAAAATCTGTACGCAGAACTGAAGGATAAAGTGACTTTCTATTTCGATACCCCGGTGAAAACGGTGAAGACCGTTGGTGACGGTTACCGTATCTGCTGCGAAAACGCTTCTTACGACTGCGACAAGTGCATTATTTCCGTAGGCCGCAGCGGCAGCAAATGGATGGAGCAGATCTGTAAAGATCTGGACATCAACACCAAGTCCAACCGCGTGGATATCGGCGTCCGGGTGGAACTGCCCGCAGTCATCTTCTCTCATCTGACCGATGAACTCTATGAGAGCAAGATCGTATACCGCACTGAAAAATTCGAGGATTCCGTGCGTACCTTCTGTATGAATCCCCACGGTATCGTCGTAAATGAGAACACCAACGGCATCGTCACCGTAAACGGCCACAGCTACGAAGGAGCCGACAAGCAGACAGAGAACACCAACTTTGCCCTGCTGGTAGCGAAGCATTTCTCCGAGCCCTTCAAGGACAGCAACGGCTACGGTGAAAGTATCGCCCGTCTCTCCAACATGCTGGGCGGCGGTGTTATCGTACAGCGTTTCGGCGATCTGGTGAGAGGACGCCGCAGTAATGCGAAGCGTATTGCCGAGGGCATGGTAGAGCCTACCCTGTCCGCAACTCCCGGTGATTTAAGCCTGGTACTGCCCAAGCGTATCTTAGACGGTATCATCGAAATGATCTACGCACTGGACAAGATCGCACCCGGTACCGCCAATGACGATACCCTGCTCTACGGTGTGGAAGTCAAATTCTATAATATGGAAGTGGAACTGGACGAACATCTGGAAAGCTGTCACAAGGGCCTGTACATCATCGGTGACGGCAGCGGTGTGACTCATTCCCTGTCCCATGCATCCGCCAGCGGTGTCTATGTCGCAAGGCAGATCGCCAAAGGGGAATAATTACTAATAAAAAGGAAGGTAGATTCTATGGCACAGACAGTTAAGATCATCTCTGACAGTACCTGTGATCTGTCAAAAGAATTAGTGGAAAAGTATGACATTACCATCCTGCCTCTGCACATTCTGCTGGGCGAGGATGAATACCGCGATGGCGTGGATATTACGCCGGAAGAAATTTTCCGGTGGTCCGATGAAAACAAGACCACGCCCAAGACCTCTGCTCCTTCTCTGACCGAGGCCATGGAAGTCATGCAGCCTTTTGTGGAAGAAGGCCGGGAGATCATCTGTTTCTCCATCTCCGACAGCATGTCCACCTCCGGCAACGTTATGCGGCTTGCTGCAGAAGAACTGGAAGCTTCCGACAAAGTCACCATCATCAACTCCGCAAACCTGTCCACCGGCATCGGTCTGCAGGTAATACAGGCTGCCATTCTGGCTTCTGAAGGGAAAACAGCCGCAGAGATCACTACTGCCATCGAAGCCATCCGTCCCAAAGTCCGGGCCAGCTTCGTCGTAGATACCCTGACCTACCTTCACCGCGGTGGCAGATGCAGCGCGGTAGCAGCTCTGGCCGGTGGTATGTTAAAGCTTCATCCCCGGATCGTCGTGGTGGATGGTGCCATGGATGCCTCCAAAAAATACCGTGGAAAATTAAGTTCTGTCATCCTCTCCTACACCAGAGACATGGAAGAGGATCTGAAGAATGCCGTTCCCGACAGAGTCTTCATCACCCACTCCGGCTGCGACCGGGAGATTGTGGAAGCGGTTCGTTCCTATCTGGAAAGTCTGGGAATCTTTGACGAGATTCTGGAAACCAGAGCAGGCGGTGTAGTCTCCAGCCATTGTGGTCCCGGCACGTTAGGCGTACTTTTCATTGCTAAATAAAAAATCCGAAGGAGTTTCGTGTGAAAAATTAATTTTTCACACGCAAATTTGTACCTGCACAAGGTGCCAAGGCACCTGAAAGTTTGCAGGTTACTGAAAGGCATTGGTATTATTATGATCCGTTTTATATTCGTCGTATTATTTGTAGTATTATTCCTGATCCTGTCCACGCCGTTAATGCTGGTGGAATGGATCATCGGCAAATTTAACCCCGGTCTTAAGGACCGCAGTTCCCTGGCCATTGTAAACTGGGCCTTCCGCTGGGTCATCCGTCTTTCCGGCACGAAAGTCATTGCCATCGGGGAAGAGAACATTCCCACCGACACTGCTGTGCTGTACGTCGGCAATCATCGCAGCTTTTTCGATGTGGTGCTGACCTATGTCCGTGTTCCCAGACCTACCGGTTATATTGCGAAAAAAGAAATGTTAAAATGGCCCCTGCTTAACATCTGGATGAAAAATCTTCACTGTCTGTTTCTGGATCGCCAGGACATCAAGGCAGGACTGAAAACCATTCTGCAGGCCATTGAGAAAGCCAAAAACGGGATTTCCATCTGCATCTTCCCGGAGGGCACCCGCAACAAGACCCAGGATACCTTCCTTCCCTTCCACGAGGGCAGTTTCAAGATCGCAGAGAAAGCAAATGTTCCCATTATCCCCATGACTATTGTGAATTCTGCTGCGGTATTTGAAGATCATTTTCCGAAAATAAAAAAGGCCACCGTAGTCATTGAATACGGTAAGCCTATTTATCCGAAGGAACTGGACAAGGAGACTCGCAAGAGCATGGGCACCTATGTACAGAATATTATCTCCGAAACTTATTTCAAAAACAAAGAACTGATCTGATCTTTCTAATGTCTATCCGCGAGGGAGACCTGCTGGGCTATCAGTAACAGATAATCCGCAGCGTCTCCCTCTTCGGGATAATAACTCACCGAATCCCGGTTCCGTCCCATCAGGTAATGCAGAAAATCCTCTAAAATCTCCGTGTACTGATAACTGTATAACACATAATTAGCACAGGACAATTCTTCTGCCCGCTTCAGCAGATCCTCGGTTCCATTGTTGACATTCATTACGGCATCGATCATGTTATGGGAACGTTTGGCCAGCTCCTCGCCCCGATTCCGGATGCTTTCCATGAATACAGTGCACAGGTCCACATCCACCGGCTGTCTGGTGGCCAGATACGTCATGGAGCCATACAGATAGGCCGTTTCTTCCAGATAACTGGTATTGTCCTCGAAAAAGTCCTTATACTCCAGGATCTGATTGCGGTAAGTGTATAGTCCCGCCGCCCGGTAAAGCTCCGTCAGCGCCATGAATTTCTCCGCATCTCTGCCGGATGTCGACATCAGCTTGGTGTACACCGACGACGCATGCTGCAGACATTGTGTGGCATATTGCACATCATATTTCTGGTACAGATAACTGAATTTTGCCATCACCGCCACGTAACACATGTTCTCCGGTTCCGGCTTTTCTGTATCGTTGGCCGTTTTTTCCAGCCAGTCGGCAATAGATTCCAGCAGATCCGGGATATCATTGCCATTATCATCCGCAAGCACCTGCGGATACCACTCACAGGCCTCCAGCAAAGTGATGATCTCATCCTCGGTAATACTGCGATCCTGACATCTGTCATGAACATCCGTGCACAACGCTTCCAACAGTTCCTGATAGTGGTCTTCTTTCAGAGAAAATGTCAGGGATCTTCCCACATTGTCACACTCCAGATAGAACTCACCTTCCCCGGTATAGTCCGTGAAATCCGCTGTTCCGATGTACAGAGACAGCTCCCCGTTGTAATCTGTCTGCTTTACCGTGCCTTCATAGACCGTCTCTCCGGTCTCCCGGTCCACCAGCCGGAAAGTCTCTACCGGCTGTCTGCCCTTCACCACTGCCTGTTTTTCACCGACCGCGGCATACCCCTGCTGATCCACCAGCACATTGGGTGTCAGCGTAGGCACTGTATAGTTGATGACCGGTGTGTTTTCCATGCCGGTCATACTTATGCTTACATGCCCTGTCTCTGCCGTTGCCTGCCCGCAGGCGTTCATACCTATACTGTTAAATAGTAATAGCAGGGACAGGATCCCTGCACTTTTCCTGCTGTATCTCAAAATATTCCTCCGGTCATTCCCTGGGGACATTACAGTACACGATCTCCCCGTTGATAATAGTATAAAGGGTTCGTGTGAAAATTTCCATAGGATTTCCGTCGAAAATGGCAATGTCTGCATCTTTCCCCACTTCCAGGCTGCCAATGCGGTCTGCCACGCCACAGATTTTCGCAGGATAAATGGTGATGGCCCGGAAACCTTCCTCCATTGGAAGTCCCGCTTTTACCGCAAGTCCGGCACACAACGGCAGTGTCTGGATCTGTGACACCGGATGATCCGTGGTGATGGCGACCATCACACCGGCCCGGTTCAGCACTCCGGCGGTCTTAAAAGACATGTTCTGCACCTCGATCTTGTTCCGGCTGGTAAGATCCGGTCCCACAATGGCCGGAAATCCTTCCTTCGCCAGTTCTTCCGCCACCAGATGACCTTCCGAGCAATGATCCATCGTCATTTTTATACCGAATTCTTTTGCAATGCGGATTGCTGTGAAAATATCGTCCACCCGGTGGACATGGGCTTTTAACGGGATGTCTCCCCGCAGTACCGGAAGATAGCACTCTTTTTCAAAATCCGGTGCAAAATACTCTCCCTTCTCCGCCGCTTCCTGCTTTTGCCGCAGATATTCTCTGCTCTCCCAGAGTTCCCTGCGCAGCATAGCGGCGATGGCCATACGAGTGACAGGACTTTTGTTCTGCCCGGAATAATTGACCTTGGGGTTCTCTCCAAAGGCCACCTTCATGGCCGCCGGTGATTTCAGGATCAGGTCGTCGATTCGGCGCCCCTTAGTCTTTACCATGGCAAACTGGCCGCCCACCACATTAGAGCTTCCGGGTCCGATCATGGCTGCAGTAATTCCGGCCCGCACCGCATCATCAAAGGCTGCATCCATGGGATTAATACCATCGATAGCCCGCAGAGCCGGTGTCAGGGGATCCACTGTCTCATTACAGTCATCCCCTTCCGTGCTCTTTTTTTCTTCCATGATACCCATATGGCAGTGTGCCTCAATGATGCCCGGCATGATCAGCGCATTTTTCGCGATCACTACCTGCTCTCCTTCTTCCGGCTGTAACTTCACCTCACCTCTGGCACCTACCTGTGCAATTTTCCCGTTTCTTATCTGCAGGATCCCTTCGGGAATCTCTCTGCCCGCCATGGTCAGGATCCTGCCTCCTACAATATACATCAGCGGAACAATGCCTCCCCGTTCACCGGTTCCCCGTTGTGGGTCAGAGCAAAGTATACGTTGCTTCCTTCGGCGCTGTAGTATTTCGTGGGCGCTGCCACACTGCCGATGGTGTCGCCGGGATTCACATAGGAGTTCTCTTTCACTGTGATCTCCGTCAGCTGTCCATAAGTGGCCTCATAGCCGTCACCCAGATCCAGGGTCACCGCCTTGCCGATCTCCTCATTTTCGAAGATCGAAGTCACTTTTCCCTGCGCACAGGCGGTCACTGCCGTACCTTCTTCCGCGGAAAAAATGGTGGCGGGATTGTATTTATACTGATCCAGTGTAGCAAAATAAGTGCTCTTGTCCATAGAGTAATGCATCAGAATATCACTCTGCACCGGTTGCTGTAATCCGTCGCTTTCTGCAAAGTGCAGTGTCTTCTCAACGACCACATCCCCGCCTGCTGTCTGCTTTCCCCCGGTCTCTTCCTTTTGTCGGTCGGCATCGGAATTCTGCTGCTCTTTCTGTGCGGCCTCCAGCAGGGTCTCCTGATCCGTCAGCCCCGGAATCTCTACGTTGCCGGAGCCTACCTCCTGGGGCATATAGTCCAGATCATCCTCGGTGACAGGAGCTCCCGCGATCTCATTTCCCGCTGTATTATTTGCCGTCAGTCCGGGGATGTTCTCGTCCTCCTTCAGAAGATGTTCGTCGCTATTCTCCGTGATCTCCTGTAATTTGTCATCCGCATTGTTGGGAAGCGCAGTGAAGTCCAAGGTATAACCATCATCCCTGGACTCCACATTCTGCCCCTTCATATAGACCCCTGTCATGGTCAATGCTGCCAGTACAAAGGCTGAAGAGGCTAACATTATAATACGTTCTTTGTTAATACCGCTCTTTTTATTTCTTCTCATATCCTATCCGCATCCTTCCTGTTCCCTGAGTCAACTGCCTGCTATACAATCGTTTCAACCACTTTCCCTGGTTTATCCTATAGTCTTGCCCGATTCATGGGTTTTATTCAGAATGTCTTCGATATGAAATTTGCATTTATTTGGAACTATTCAGAGCCATGTAAATAGCGTCGAATGTTTGCATTCGTAAGAACATTTGATGCTATTTATAGGGCGAAGTAACTGAATAGTTATATTTATTCTATGCCTGTGCGGCATAGGCAGCCATATCCACGTGCTGTACCGTACCCACATTTCCGTTTTCGTATAAGAAAATACCGGTCTTGCGGACCACAGCATTGGTCGCATTGGCATTGGTAGTGCCGTCCTGAGCCTTACGGTCTCCCTGCAGGGTAAAATCCGTAGAAGCGTTTTGCAGACAGATAGCACCGACACCCTTGTCAGAAAGTTTGTACAGTACGTCGTTGCCGTTTTCATCCTTGCACCAGATTTTTAATTTTGACCAGATGGAATCGTTCTCATCGATCCAGCCATTGCCATCCTCATCATACTGCGCCAGATCTGCAAAGCCATCCCCATTCCGGGTGCCGAACAGCTCACTGCCGTCGTTGATAGTGCCGTCACCGTTCTTGTCCAGTGCCAGATAGCCGCTGCCATTCAGCACGGAGATCTCTTCTTCCTTGCCATCGGCATCCAGATCAAAATAAAAGGTCTGATCCGACACTTCTGCCACATCAGTATCCAGGTTGATCACCAGCGGATCATGGAGCGTGAATTCTGCTACATTGAGTTGCTCTTTGTAGTATTCCTCGCATCTGCGGCTCATATTTACATTTACATTAAAATTGATCTCTCTGCCATCCTTGGTCCGTACGCTTCCCACGGTGGAAAAACTGGTATCCTCCTGTTCTATGTTCCAGGTCTCGCTCACATAGTTCAATATTTTCACACGGGACGTGACCAGATTGAACACGTCTGATGCAGGTGTTGCGGTTCCCTGTGTGCTGCCGGAATTCGTCTGGGTATTATTTACGCTATTCCCTGTATTCCAGCTGTTTCCGGTCTGATTACCGCTGCTCCATCCGTTTTCCTGCATCCAGTCCCGCAAAGTGCTGTTCCTGGACGGGAATAATAAATCAAAAATATAACGCACCGTATATTCCCGGATGGTAGACAATGTCTGTTCACTGGCACTGCTTCGCATATCCCATCTGGCAGAAGATACCAGCAAACGACTCTGCCAGTCTTTGGCTGTCATCGTGGTGTTCTCTGCAGTGTTCTCCTGTTCCTCCGTGTTCTGTGTGGTATCCTCACCATTCGGTGTCTTCTGTCCCTTAGTGGATACATCTGTCAGACCTGCCTGATAATCCGTTATCTCAAATCGTCTGACGCTTGTCTTAGAAGCGTGATAGCTTCTGGCGGAATCCATTCCTATGCTTGCGGAATCAATTCTCAAATCTGTAATTTTCTCCTTTCCCCGACCTCACCACGAACCAACAGGGCGCGCTTCCTGTAACGCTTAACAGTTCACCGCCGCATGTATTCATAAAAGCGCCTGCTCCGCAGTCGACGCCGCTAAGCGGCTCATCTTTTATTTCATACATGCGGCGCTCCGCTCATGCAATATCATATGTTCTGCTTTGTGTGCCAGCACCCACGCAGAACATATGATATTGCATGGCTGAACTGTTAAACTAAAAAAAGATGGTAAAGAAACAGAATACATATAATATGCCTCTGTCTGATTACCATCCGTGGTGTCATTATCAAACTGTAAAAAATAAGTAGCAGGAAGTGACTGGCCATGTCACCTCTCTGCTACTTATATCGTCCGCTATGGACATTTTATTTAGTGTTAATTTACTGCTGTTTGGGCTGAGTGGGAGCACCAGGGGTTCCGGGTGCGGGAGGCACCGGTCTGCCGGCTGCTTTCAGCTTTGCTGCGATCATGCTGGCTACCATTTCTCTGGTCACCACGATGTTGCCACCGAAGGGATTGATCACGAATCCCAGCGCCGGGCTGATATTGCCCTGTGCATCTTTGCGCAGCAGCATTCCTGCATAATCGTCAAAGTTCATGGCGAAAGTCTGCTGATTCTCCTCATCTCTCCACTTTTTCAGCTCTGTCCAGTCAGTGAACGCCATGAAGAACTTCCGACCGTCCTCGGTGGACAGCATCGGGAACTGTACTTTGGCATCTCTTGCGATGGTCACCCGGCCGTTTTCATCGGGCACAGGCACCGGATCGATCACGACCGGAGACAGGAACTTTGCTTTCTGCAGTTCATCCAGGAACATCTGTCTGTGTTCCGGGGTGTCCTCTGCTTTTAATAATTCAATGGATCCCACCATCATGGGGTTGGATACCGGTTTGTTAAATTCCATATTTTTTCTCCTTACTTCTCATTGTAACTATTCAGCCTCTCTTCGCAAAACGCATCTGCGCTGGTTAGTCACATGTCTCTGAATAGTTACACTCGGTTATAGTTGATCAGGCATCCCTTCAGGATGATCTGACGTTCTTCGTCGGTCAGCTCTCCCAGCTTCAGGGTGAATTCCTTCATGCCTTCTCCGGTTGTTACCACATATGCCTTAATTTCCTCGGCCTTGTCTTCCACGGCTATCTTAATACCGGGAATGAACAGGTAATCCAGATTCTTGAAAGGCAGGTCTCCGGGCTGGATCAGGAAAGGAAGCATGCCCCAGTTGATCAGGTTGGAACGATAACGCTTGGTGGCATACTCGTTGGCAATATTTGCCCAGCCGCCTAATACCTTCTGGCAGGAAGCAGCCTGCTCACGGGCAGAACCGTCTCCGGGCTTCACTGCGAAAATAGTGGAACCGAATCCGGTGTTCTCACGACTTGCATCGGGATACTGTTTCTTTACTTCACCCATAACATCCTTCAGTACCGGAACTGCCTGACAGGGATGTCCGCCGTTCATACGCTCTTTCTCTGCCTTCTGGATCTCCTTGGCACGTCCTACATACTGCGGATCCTTACGGCTTAAAGTGAACTCTGCCAGTCCCAGAGGATTGGAGCGGTAGGAAGAGGTCTCACCGGAGGGAATCAGCTCATCGGTAGTGGTTACGGGATCGTGGATCTCGGATACTACCTGCAGTACCAGATTCTCAGGCAGGGCACCCATAGCGGGCCAGTCCTTGATATTGGGACCGAACTGGATCTCTACGCTCTCGTCTGCCACACCGTGGGAATCGAAGACACGGTTCTTGTAAATATTGCTATCGAAATGATATTTGTATTTTCCGAAATCTCCATCGAAGTCCGTTGCGGGAGTCAGCACACCCTTGTTGGCTGCAGTGGCTGCGATGGAACGGGCATCCATCAGAGCTACGGAAGCGATCTGGCCGTTCTGCAGCTTGGAGCCTTCACGGTTCGGGAAATTTCTGGTAGAGTGACGGATACTGAATGCGTTATTGGCAGGCGTATCACCGGCACCGAAGCAGGGACCACAGAACGCAGTCTTCATGACTGCACCGGTCTCTAAGATGGTAGCCGCACAGCCGTTGCGGATCAGCTCCATGTATACGGGCATGGATGCGGGATATACGCTTAAAGTAAACTCATCCGCACCGATGTATCTGCCCTTCAGGATGTCGGCAGCCGCACAGATATTCTCGAATCCGCCGCCGGCACAGCCTGCGATGATACCCTGATCTACAATGAACTTGCCGTTCTTTACTTTATTCTTCAAAGTAAAGTCTACGGCACCGTCCAGACTTACTTTCGCACGCTTCTCCGTCTCATCCAGAATATCCATCAGGTTCGCATTCAGCTCTTCGATGGTGTAAGTATTGCTGGGATGGAACGGCATGGCGATCATAGGACGGATCTTGTCCAGATCCACCTCGATCAGTCCGTCGTAGTATGCTACCTGGCCGGGATTCAGTTCCTTATAGTCTTCGGTACGTCCGTGGATCTCATAGAACTCACGGATCTGGTCATCGGTCTTCCAGATGGAGGACAGACAGGTGGTCTCTGTGGTCATTACATCAATGCCGATACGGAAATCAGCACTCAGGGAAGCCACACCGGGACCTACGAACTCCATTACTTTATTTTTCACATAGCCGTTCTTGAATACTGCGCCAATGATAGCAAGTGCAACGTCCTGAGGACCTACACCCTTCACGGGAGCACCCTTTAAGTATACGGCTACCACGCCGGGCATGTTGATATCATAGGTCTGGTTCAACAGCTGTTTTACCAGCTCGGGACCACCCTCGCCCATAGCCATGGTACCCAGTGCACCGTAACGGGTATGGGAATCGGAACCCAGGATCATCTTGCCACCGCCGGCTAACATCTCTCTGGCAAACTGATGGATAACTGCCTGATGAGGGGGTACATAGACTCCGCCGTATTTTTTCGCACAGGTCAGACCAAACATGTGGTCATCCTCGTTGATGGTACCGCCTACGGCACACAGAGAGTTATGACAGTTGGTCAGTACATAGGGCATGGGGAACTTCTGCAGTCCGGATGCTCTCGCAGTCTGGATAATACCTACAAAGGTAATATCATGGCTGGTAAGCTTGTCGAAACGGATCTTCAGCTTGTCCATATTGCCGGAGGTATTATGCTCCTGCAGAATACCATATGCCATGGTGTTTTTCGCTGCTTCTTCTTTGGAGATCGTAATGCCGGTCTTCGCCTGTATCTGACTGGCTGCTTCCGGGGTATCCGCTACGATGTCCGTACCGTTTACCAGGTAAGCGCCGCCCTGTGTTAACTGAATCATGCTCGTCCTCCTGTTATTCCACTTCTTATGCGTAATGTGCATCTAAATGTGCACTCCTTTCATTATACTGGATTGTTTTCTCAGATGCAATGATCTTATAGGATGTTTTTGCCACTGTACCACGCTAAATTTTATTTTTCTCCGGGAACCATTCCTCTTTTGTTCCGGTGTTGCTATAATATCCTCAGAAATTATGCCATTTTCCGAAAATCTATACGAAAACGACAGTTGTCGGCCGAATTCCGGCGGCAGCGGAAAGGAACCTTATGAATGTAGTAATAGCTATCGATTCCTTCAAGGGAAGTATGACCTCCATGCAGGCGGGTTTGAGCGCCGCCACGGGGATCAAACGTGTTTATAAAGATGCGCATATTACCGTCCGTCCTCTGGCGGACGGCGGGGAGGGCACCGTCGATGCTCTGGTAAACGGCTGTGACGGCCGTATGACACAGGTGCAGGTCACAGGCCCTTCCGGTCACCCCGTTGTCTGTCCTTACGGCATCGTCGACGAGACCCATACCACAATCATTGAAATGTCCGGTGCCGCCGGGATTACCCAGGTCAGCGGAGAGGAAAAGAATCCTCTGAACACCACCACTTACGGTGTAGGCGAAGTCATCAAAGATGCAATCCAGAACGGCTGCCGGCATTTTATTGTCGGTATCGGTGGCAGTGCCACCAATGACGGCGGTGTCGGAATGCTGCAGGCACTTGGCTTTGGCTTTCTGGATAAAAACGGAAATCAGATCCGCTTCGGAGCCAAAGGACTGGAGGATCTGGAATCCATCACTACGGATCATGTGCTTCCCGAACTCAAGGAATGTACTTTCCGCATAGCCTGCGATGTCTCCAACCCGCTCTGCGGAGAGCAGGGATGTTCCGCCATCTACGGGCCGCAAAAGGGCGCTACTTCCACTATGATCCTGCAGATGGACAAATGGCTGGCTTATTATGCCGCTCTGGCCAGAGAACAGTTTCCTCATGCCGATGCCAAATATCCCGGTGCCGGTGCTGCCGGCGGTATGGGGTTTGCTTTTCTTACCTTCTGCAATGCCACACTGGAATCCGGTATTAAGATCATTCTGGAAGAAACCCATCTGGAAAAATATATCCGGGATGCAGATGTCGTGATCACCGGGGAAGGCCGCCTTGACGGTCAGACGGTTATGGGAAAAGCTCCCATCGGTGTTGCCAAGATTGCCAAAAAATATGAAAAACCGGTACTTGCTTTTTCCGGCTGCGTGGCCAAAGAGGCCGTTGCCTGCAACGCAGCCGGCATTGATGCCTTTTTCCCGATTCTGCGGAACGTGGTATCCCTGGATGAGGCTATGCATACCGACAATGCCATGACCAATATGGCGGATACCGCAGAGCAGGTATTCCGGGCGCTTCAGATTTTTCACCGTTAAGAATCACAAAAGGACATGACCCACCGGCCATGTCCCTTTGTATGTTTCAATATTGTTTTATTATTCTTCATATCCATTCGGATTGTTCTTCTGCCATCTCCAGGAGTCTTCGCACATCTCTTTGATGCCGTTCTCAGCCTTCCAGCCAAGTTCCCTCTCTGCCAGAGAAGCATCGGAATAGCAGGTGGCGATATCGCCTGCACGGCGGGGTTTGATCACGTAAGGAATCTTCACGCCGGTAGCTGCTTCGAAGTTCTTCACGATGTCCAGAACACTGTAGCCCACACCAGTTCCCAGATTGTAGATCTTCAGTCCTGCATTCTCCTCAATCTTCTTCAGAGCCTTTACGTGGCCCTTTGCCAGATCAACGACATGGATGTAGTCACGTACACCGGTTCCGTCGGGGGTATCGTAATCATCACCGAAGACACCCAGCTCTTTCAGCTTGCCGACTGCTACCTGTGTGATATAAGGCATCAGGTTGTTAGGGATACCGTTGGGATTCTCGCCAATGGTACCGCTCTTGTGAGCTCCGATCGGGTTGAAGTAACGAAGCAGGATCACATTCCATTCGGGATCTGCCTTCTGGATATCCGTCAGGATCTGCTCCAGCATAGATTTCGTCCAGCCGTAAGGGTTGGTGCACTGTCCCTTGGGGCATTCCTCAGTAATGGGAACAAATGCGGGGTTGCCGTATACGGTAGCGCTGGAAGAGAAAATGATGCTCTTGACACCATGTTTTCTCATGACATCTACCAGAGTCAATGTACCTGCAATATTGTTCTCGTAATATTCCCAGGGCTTCTGTACGGACTCACCGACTGCCTTCAGTCCCGCAAAATGGATGACAGCATCGATCTGCTCCTTGCTAAAGATCTCCTCCAGTGCTTCACGATCCAGAATGTCTGCCTTATAGAAAGGAACCTTCTTGCCTGTGATGGCTTCTACTCTGGGAATCACCTTCTCACTTGCATTGCAGAGATTATCCAATACGACTACATCATAGCCTGCCTGCTGTAATTCCACTACGGTATGACTGCCGATGAATCCGGCACCACCTGTTACCAAAATTCTCATACACTCTCTCCTATCCGCCGTGCATAGGACAATACTATTTGTTCACTATGGCGGCTGCACAATCTCTCATCTGTCAGAGCCGGATGAAATTTTTTCTTCGTTTCTTACAGTATCAGATTACTGTAATTCTATCGATTCCTCAATAACCTTATGTTGTGAAAATCTGTCGAAATGTTTACAGCACCACACCATTCTCGGTGAGCAGTTCTCTGGCACTTTCCACAGAGTCCACACCGATCTTGTTCTTGATCGGCGCAAATTCTTTTCTTCTGACTACTTCGAAGGGCAGACAGCTGTCCATCTGATGGATCATATCCAGCACCAGACTCTCGAATTTGTAGCCGTTGGGAGCCTCCGGCTTCACCGGTTCTCCGTTCTCATCCAGATACGGGATCTTCTTCTCTACGATATGCAGGGGCATCTTCTCTGCCATGATCTTTTCCAGATCCTGTACCTTGAACAGATAATTCAGGATCACACCATAATTATACGCGGGTTCTCCCTTCTCATCCTTAGCATTCATCAGTTCATCGGTCAGTTCATAATATTCTACGATAGAAGGTCTGCCATCCTCTAAGCACATAACGCCTACCTTCTCATCCGGTGCATTCTTGCGGACCACCTTGGAGCCTACCACACAATTTTTCTGAATAGTAGCTCCGATGAAGCAGGGATCTGCGATTCGCTGCAATACATTATCCACGGCAAATACATTGATCCACTCAATGCCTTCTCTGTGTACAATGTCCAGCATGCCATTGTTTTTCATGGAAATGAACCAGCCGCCGTTACCATTGGGGGAAGTGGACAGCTTGCCCTTTTCCTCCAGATAGATCTTACCTTCATAATCGGTAGCCGCAGCCATCTCCTGTTTAAAGAAATGCACATATTCCGCATTATATCCGAAGAAATCATGCTCCTTTAAAAAGGCTATGGTCGCATCGTTGTTCTTATCACTGGTCATTACGAACAGATGGATCCAACTGTCTGCCTGATGTACGACTTCCATCAGATTATTGATCAGGCATTCAAAAATATACAGTTCATGAGTCAGTCCCACATTGTACATTCCCTTGGGATTGTCAGATCCCAGTCTGGTGCCCATACCACCGGCCAAAAGGACCGCTGCTACCTTGCCCTGTCGGATCGCTTCGATACCGGTTGCGGTAAATTCCTCCCTGTTTGCTTCGATTTCGTCTAACTGCATGGCAGCCAACGGTGTGATCACTCCTTTTTTTGCCAGATCTTCTTTATGCTTGCAAGCTTCCAGAATGCTCATATCCGTAGTTTCGATCTGATCCAGAATCCCCTGCTTCTCTTCCTCGTTGAGCTCCCCGTAATACTTCAGAACATGTTCCTGACCATACTTTGCAAGCTTCTCCTTAGCCTGTTCCAGTGTCATACTCATATTCCTACCTCCGTTTTATTTTCTCCGACTATTCCACCCCGGGTAACAGTCAATTTTCTCTATTATACTTGATATTTCCTGCGATTGCAAACCTTACTCCCGGGATCGTTCCCGCCCTGTTAAGATTCTGTAAATGCCTTGCAAAGATTCTGTAAATAACCCGACAAAATAGTGTTAAGGGTCTGGCAAAACTATTCACCCAGGGAGATCCGTTTACTATAATACGATATGTAAAGTTTTTGAAGGAATCAGCAAGCACTTTACAGACTGACAAAAAAGCGAGGAATCCATCATGAACATCGGAATTTTAATTATTGCAATCGTAGGCGGTGCTACCGGACTTTTATCCACAGCATATCTGGCAATCAGTTTCCCTGCTGTGCTCCTGTGGAAGCTCTATCGCAGGGTGGTCCACAGAATTCCTCTCACCCAATAAGCTAACTACAAACACTTTCCCTCTAAAAAGGACCCGGAAGCTTTCGCCCGGGTCCTTTGTCGCATTTTCTTATTCTATTTTTATTCCTGTACCGGATCCCAGTTCTCATCCACCAGTGTCGCAGTTACTGTAATTCCCTCCGATGCATTTTCTGCGCGGATCACAAGATAGAACATTCCTTCTTCCGAATCCGCGGCATATTCTGACGGATTCTCCGGCAAAAAGACAGAAAATCCCTCCGGGTACTGCTGCATCTCCAGAAATCCCTTTTCCAGCAGTGCAGTTTTGTAGTCTTCTTTTACTGCATCCCGGTCCCCACAGGAGTACACCTTTATTGAAGCAAAAGTTCCATCTTCGCTGTCTGTCTCCGTACAATCTGAAATCACAGCATCGGGATAGATAATATCCTGCTGCACCGCTTTCAGATATTCCGTTGACATCCGGACACTCTGTAAGATCTCAAAAGTATCTTTTCCATCCTCGGAATGCGCCATGAGTACCAGACTCAAAAGCAAAATGAGCAGATAACTTCCCAGTGCTCCCGCCAGTATTTTCGCAAAAGGATTCTCTGGCTGCCCCAGATTTGTATAAGAAGTGATGATCCAGCCAAAATTTCGGTAGTCCACTGCGGTATTACAGTATTCGCAGACTCCGCCGCCCAAAATGTCCACACTGCCTCCGCAGTTGGGGCATTTGTATTCCCGGAGTGCCCTGCTGTGCTGCGTTACCACATCCTGTCTGCCTTCCAGTTCCAGCCGGATCTCCTCATAACGGTTCCAGATCTTCTTTCCTGTATCCAGTGTCAATCGGGTCCTCACTTCCACGCTGATTCTGTAAGACTCTCCCCGTGTCTCCGCCTCCAGAAAACGCACACCGCAAATGCAACAGTCCACCACATTCTGATACCGTACCACCACCGTATCCAGATCACAGGATGCGAAAAAGCGTACCTGCTCTGCCGTATCCGCCAGATGGATCATTCGCAGCTGGTATTCCAGATTCTGAAGAAAATTACCCGTGGAGAATTCCGGGATTGCGGCCTTTACTTTCGATTCGTCTTGAATTCTCGGCTTTCTGCGAGTCTCCATCACGATCAACATTACAATAAATATAATGAGCATGTAAAACAACGACCGGAAAAATACCGGAGCCAGACCAATTCCCAGCATCATGGCTGCGGCTGCCTTTACCGCATTGTATCCGTTCCTGCCCAACGCCAACAGCAAAAACATAAGGCCGCCCGCACAGATGGCCAGTACCGCAAGAGAAATCGCTGTAATTCCCACCACAGCACCGGCTTTCATAAAGTTGGAAATACTTTTCTGTCTTGCGTCCTCCTCCAGAGAAAATCCGGATACCTTTGTTTCAAAATCACTGACGAGAAACTTTGCCCCGCAGGCATCACAGCCATCGATATAGCTGGTCAGTTTTCCCTCATGTCCACAGTTAGGGCAGATAACCATATCTCCCTGCACATCCGCTTTCAAAAAGCTCGCCGCTGCAATCTCCGGTGTCTTTAGGAACGCAATCTTTTTTCCCTTGCGGTAATAAGTCCGTCTCATTTTTACCGGCTGGGTACGGCGGCAGCTATAATCATAACCATCCTTCCAGGGACCATCATAGTCCGCCAGTCGTGCCGGCTCCTGCATCTCCATATCCACCGTCAGTTCCCGCTGCTGCAGTCTTTTTCTGCTCAGGCGCAGACTTTGCCAGAAAGGCTGGGTTGTCTGCTCCATCAGGTTCTGTTCCGCTTCCCCGTTGCCCTGATAGAATGCTTTTAATTCCCCACAGAAGTCTTCTGTCCGTCCCTCGATCTCTTTCCGTGCATCATTCAGAAACTCTGTTGCCATTTCGTTTTTTCTCTCCTCATAAGTGTTCCTGCCGCGCAAAGATCCTGATATCTTTTGTATCTTATGTCCCAACTACTTTGTCCCATATAGCTATGTATCCATTATATAAGTTGGTACCCGGTATTTCAAGACACTTTCCCGTATAGAATGATTTGCCTCATCGAATATCTAGTGCTGGTGCAGATACTTCTCTCTGGTAGCCAGTCCGCCGCGGATATGACGCTCGGATTTATTCACATCTAATACCTTCCGCGCCTGCTTCGCCAACGCCGGATTCACCTGGGCCAGCCGCTCTGTCACGTCCTTATGTACCGTGCTTTTGCTGATGCCGAAGGCCTTGGCAGTCTGCCGCACCGTGGCGTTGTGGTCGATGATATAGTTGGCTATCCCTATAGCTCGTTCTTCAATATAGTCTTTCAAAGGAAAACCCCTCAGGATACTTTTTTACAGTGTATGAAAGTATCTGAGGGGTTATGATAGGGATTGAATTTTATCTTTTTCTTTTCTTACTTTAAAATATAATAACTACTCCTTGACTTACCACATTTCTCTAAAATTCCAATTTCGACTAAATTTTTTAAAATTTTTAATGCTCTGGATTCTTTTACATCTAATAATTTCTGAACATCTTTATTTGTTATTCGCTCATTTTCTTGTAAAAAAATAATAACCTTTTCCTGAGAAGCATTCAATATTCCCGTACTTTTCCCGTACTTTTCTCGTTTGTACCCTCACTAGCATTATCTTCTATTGTTCTGTAAAAACATACAACAAAACCCGATTTTAATTTTTTAAATTCATATCTAACCTCTGCTGCCTCACAAGCATCAGCAATACGTTTTAATCCTGTGCCAAAGCTTTCTATATCCTTAGAATAATACAAAATTCTTGCAATTTTCGGATTTCTGCGAATTGGTCTTTCTGCCCTAGTAATAAAATCCTGTGGATCATAGCCTTCAGGAAACGCTCCCGGATCATAAATCTCCACACGATTCTTGTAAATTGCGACTTCATTACTTTGGCCTGAAGCATAGTCTTTATGGCAAAATGAATTCAGTAAAGCCTCACGAATTGCATCTACCGGAATCTCTGGTATCTCTGCACGTTGTAATTCCCCTGTAAATTCCACTCTCCAATGGATATTGCTCTTAATGTAATTTTTCTGCTATATCTACCAGTTTTAATACAGGTCCATGATACCGTTGTATGTCGTTAAACGTTAATCGTTCATTTGTCGCAAATATTGCCATCTGAACATCTTGTACAATATCATCACTAAACAATGCCTTCCCGGCATTTAATAAAAAATCCCCATCTACCAATTCTAATTGATTTAGAACCGTTTTCTTATCTGTATAACAAATAGCAATTCTCCCTACCTCATGAGCATGTGTTGTATATTTTCTTAATAATTCTTCATCAACATCCTCAATCGACTTGTTTGAAACCAAATTTTCCCCTCGATTGCCTTCACATCCACTCTTTAATAATAACTGGGTAATCTGTTCTGGGGACATTATCAAATCCTCGTCTGCAACTCGTATTCTTGCCACACCATACGCAAAATACGGAACCTGATTTCCTTCAAAGCCTACATGAATACATTCTTTCCCGTCGAATACCACTTTATTAATAGATGGATATATTTTAGGTTCTATAAAGTTCTTAATTTTCTGACTAACTTCTCGTAAAGATTCTTCAGTTACAATTTGTCCAATTGGCGTTCCATCCGGTTTTACCCCAAAATAAAGATCTCCATGCTGATGCTTATTCAGAATCGCACAAATTGACTGTACAGCCTCTTTCAATTCACTTGTTGTTTTTTTAATTCTAAGGTTTCCGTTTCAATATCCAAATTCAAATGCTAATCCCCCTTAGTAAATGTGTAGTAGTGTTTTCTGCCACGCTTCTTCTAATAAGTTTATATGTTCTTTATCTATACTTCAACACTTATCTCATTAATATTTTATCATCCAAACAAAGTAAAGTTTGTCCTGTCTAAATGCCGTGTAATATTCGCTTGAAATCTTTGTGAATGTCTATTTCCACGAATCGTTTCATATTCAAAAATAATATTGGTTTGATAACTATCATCAGGATTATTAAAATTTAAAATAAGATGCAAATCTTCATTCGGTCTTAAATAGTCAATGGGTAAATATACATTTGAGAAATTTTCTATTTCCATATTCAAATATATTGCTGGACCAATTCCAACATTCTTTATGTGTAAATATGCTATTCCATTTCGAGTCAATTTCTCTTTGTCCCTACATATCATATCGAAATTAAACTTTCTCCAAACAGAAAAATCTCTTTTATCTATCGTAGTTTTGAAATATTCAAATGCATAAGCATTCTCTGAGGGCTTATTATCTTTTTCAATTGTTAAATATGGCAAAACAGTGGCATCCAGTGCTCTTTCATTACTTTTCTTCGTAAATGCAATAGTAAGTAAAACAGCTACCATTGTCCCTTCTGCTCCAATAATACTACCTATCAAACTAATATTTTTATCATTTTGCGGACTTTTAAACACAAAATAAATGCCCACCATAAACACCGAAATGCATATTCCAACTACAATTTCTATATTATTTTCTAAAAATATTTTTATTTTTGTCCTCCGATTATTTCGAATCGTTCGTCGAAAATCTTTTTCTATTTTCCAGTTATCAATTATATTAACTCGATGAAAATTCTTCTCCATTCCCTGTACCGTTTCACACTCTGATTGCCGAATCGTTTTTCCATCAATTTCTTCGGCATCTTCATTGTATGTCATATTATTAGTATTATTATACTTTTTTTCTTTATGAATTATCTGCGGAACATTTTCTTTCAAAGCCTTTCTTACGCCAACTATTTTGGCAAGAAAATACGGGATTAATATAATAGTACCTATGAATTCGTATATATTTTTTGTAGCTTCTTCATAATCACCATACTGAACGGTTATAAAAGTTATAGCATAGCTGCACAAACCTGCTATTTGGGCAAAGATATATAGCCACTCATTGTTATTATGTTTATTCCATAATTGCTTAATACATTTATATACACTTCTTACTGGGTTACATATTGCTATAATGAATATTGCAATCATTGCCTTAATAGTTACTTTCATAAGTATTAACGTAATTTGGCAAATATCACATATCAGTAGTGGAATTGTCATAAACACACTATATATAATATTGTTCTTTCTCCCATCCTTCCATAAATTATAACTTCTAAGTCCTGCAAACTTTTCTCCTTGTTGTCTCCAGTTGTATACTGCTTCTATAAATTTATCCATTTCTATAATCAGCTTGAATTGTTCAGTTTGTTTTATTACAAATTTCCATACATAATATAAAATGATATATGTCCCACTTAAAACAAATAAAATATTAAAATAATACCATAAAAAAAATCCTACAACATTTACTACGTCCACCAAATTGGATGAAGTTCTTCCAAATATATCACCTTCGATTTTCAAAGAATTAAGTCCAACAAGCATTATCCACCAAATTATATAGGTAATCGTAAATGCAGCAATATCAGAATCAGAAAACGCTCTATTATCGGGAATAAATATCATTTTTATTATTTGTTTTATAGCTATGTATACATATATAATTCCGATTATTCCTACCATCCAAGCTGTAACTATCTGATTTCTCCTAATGCCCCATGAAATTAAAACAATTGTTGCAACCACAACTCCAAGCATTATAATTATCATCATAATACTCTCAGCCAAGGAACGTTTTTTAGAATTATCCGCCAATTTTAGCTGCTCATATATCTCTTTTCCCCCTTGCCCAACCTCTTCAATAAATTTTCCGATAACTAAAAGTAAAAATATAATCGTATGAATATTAAGCCAAAATATCTTACCCATATTGTTTTTCCTTCTCTCTGTTCTTTAATCTATATGACCACTTCCAACAACATCCTATTTTTTAGGCATTCACTTTCCCCCAATCTATAATTCTTCTGAGGTACGGATCAGCACCGTACTTGCCCTCCAAATATTGCTTATCGAACTTAGCATCCTTTCTGACAGACTCACCCTTTTCATTCTTGAACTCTACTAGAGAATAAAGCTTGGAATTCTGTGCATTTCCCTTTGCCACAAACCAAATCTCATCTCTGCGGAACACTTCACTGTTCATGGTAGATAAATCGTGGGATGTGAATATTAGTTGTGCTTTATGTCTGTTGATGTTCATATCATTAAACATCATGATAATATGACACAATAATACCGGATGAATCTTCGCATCCAATTCATCAATTACAAGCACAGTTCCATCAAGCAAACTTGCAGCAATAAATGGAAGTAATCCAAACAGTTTCTTTGTTCCGCTGGATTCATCGGATAAGTTAAGCTCTGTTTCCACATCATCCACAAGGTGTTTTGTAAACACTTCTATCCTATCATTCTCTTTTTCTTCCACTCTGAAATCAACGATATCCAAATCCATTTCCTGAATCATTTCAAGCATCAGGTACTTCACATCTTCTGATGTGGATATTGCCATTCTAAGCTCCTGAATAGGATTGCCATAATTCAAGAAATCCACGCCGAACTCGAACCAATTCAATACATCCTTAATTACTGCATTTCCCTTGTAGGCGATACCCAAGTAGGAAAGCAAGGTAAGTGTCTTAGATAAATCATCACTAACTTTCAGTTTCGCAAATGCCCCCTTTAAAACAATCCCTTTATCGTCTCTTGTGTATAATGCAGAACGTCTTCCAGTCTCAAGCTTCACTCTGTCCAAGCTCTCATATATAACCACATCACGCTTCACATGCAAGATATATCTATACTCTGCAGACTCTGTACAGAAAAACAGTTCAAACTCTGTTGGTTCATTTTTGCTATCTGAAAAAGCAAATGGCTCAACGATAATTCTTTTTTGTAAAAGAACCTTATCTTCGTTGTCTTCTGTCGCATACAACGGGCGCAGAATTTTTGCAACCAATGTGTGCAACGCTGCTAGAACATTGGATTTTCCTCCACCATTAGGACCGTAAATGGCAGACACCGGTAAATACATCTCACCATCCTGGTCTTTGATTATTCTATCTTCATGCTCTGAGATTGCTGCTGCCTGCATATCAAAGGTCACTTCATCTCTTATACTCTTGTAATTCTTCACAGTAAACTGACATAACATATCTTTTTACCTCCATTCTATCTTTATTATATCCCACTTTTCTTATTTTGCAACATGCATTTGAGATTTTATCTCATATTTTGTGTCGTAATTTCATTCTCGAAATTCTAATACCCTGTTTCATAGAAAAAGCAAGGCATCCCTACCTTGCTCTTCTACGTCTTATGGTCACCGGTTCCTCCACCTTTTCTATATCCCCCGGTTCTGCTATGTACTCACTCTCCTCTGCACATTTTGATGCAGCCTCCTCAATCGCACGTTCCACCCTGCATGCATTCGCTTCAATCAAAAGCTTGCACAAGAAATCGGCGGTATCTTCTGCCGAATTTGGATTGTGAAAACGATAATTCAACTTTCTCTGTTTCAAGCGGAATCCCCACCACCTTCTTGCCTGTCCTTCTTTCCCATACTATGAGATTGATTCTTAGGTTAGACCTATCTTTTTTCACAAGATGATTGTATTCCATTTGAAATAAAATTACGTTCCCCAAATAATGTACTTAAGTCTATTCCCACAATACTTTATTCCTTACTACCAGGCACAATTTCATGTGACAGCTTCACCAGTAAATTGTTGTTCAAATAAAAACGCATGGAAAAAGATCTGAAATATCCATTATCTTTTCCATGCGCTTGAAATAAACAAGTTACTATTTCTATTTACGGTACATTTGGGTTGAATAAAGAGCATTCATAATCTTATAAAAAGTAAATTTGCAAATTAGCAAGCAGTGTATTTGTGATCACAAATACATTTTTTGCTTGTTAGGAACTCCTCCCAATCCCTCAGAATCAATCAGAAATCTGATTGAGCCACGCCTTCATTACATGTCAGTGCTACACATTTAGTTCAATTTTCTTGCAATATACTTTACATCTCTTCAGGGCATTCCATCCCTAACAAACCACACGCCTCACACAACACCTTCTGTACTATATCCACTAAAAGCAGTCGTACCATTTTTTCCTTTTCGCCGGCTTGTAAAATAGAACAATCATGGTAGAACTTATTAAATGCAGTCGCCAATGATATTACATACCTTGCCACTATAGATGGCTCATACTTTTCTGCGGCATTTATAACTGCATCCTCATAAGCTTCTAACACTTTTATCAAATTAAATGATACATCATCCGATAATACCGCATAATCTATCTCTTTCACTTCTACAGGTTTCCCATATTTTCGCAACACACTTTTTGCACGGGCATACGTATACTGTGCATAAGGACCTGTCGTACCATCAAAATTCAGGACTTCCTTCCATGAGAAATCCACATTTTTGATTCGCTGATTGAATAAATCATGGAAGATTATTGCACCTACTCCAACCTTCTTCGCAGTTATTTCCTTGTCATCTAATGATGGATTCTTTTCCATAATTGCATTGTAAGCTCGCTCTATTGCTTCTTTCAAAATGTCTTCTGCATAAATGATATTTCCGCCTCGTGTGGAAAGCTTTTCTCCTGCCAAACTCACTAAACCATACGGAACATGAACCAATCCATCAGCCCAATCATAACCCATCACTTCAATCGCCTTGAAAATCTGTTTGAAATGAAGCGACTGTTCTAACCCGGTTACATATAAACATTTTTCAAAATGATATTGCTCTTTCCGGTACAATATTGCAGCAATATCCCGGGAATGATAAATGGAACCTCCATCGCTTTTTGTAATAAGACACGGAGGCATATTATACTCTTCCAAATCAATTACTTGTGCACCCTGGCTTTCAACCAATAGACCTTTTTCTTTTAATTCATCAACTAACGCAGGCACCTTGTCACGATAGAAGCTCTCACCCAAATAAGAATCAAAGGATATTCCAAGTAAATCATAGATACGTTCAAACTCAACCATACTGATTTCTTTAAACCAATTCCAGATTTCCAACGCCTCCGGATCATTTTGTTCCATTTTTACAAACCATTGCCGTGCCTCTAAAATTAAATCTTCATTTTTCTCCGATTCCGTATTAAACTTCACATAAATACGCAGCAATTCTTCAATCCCTTTCTCTTTTACCAGTTCCTCGCTGCTCCATAACTTATATGCAACAATCAATTTACCAAACTGCGTTCCCCAATCACCCAAATGGTTGATACGAACCACATCATATCCTAATTTCTGATAAATCTTATACAGTGAATTTCCGATTACAGTAGTCCGCAAATGGCCTACATGAAAGTTCTTCGCAATATTGGGCGATGAATAGTCCATACAAATCGTTTTTCCCACACCACTTTGCGTTACACCATAATTTTCTGTCTGCGATTTTTCAATACACTTTTTAACAAACAAGTCACGTTTCAAATGAATATTGCAATATGCACCTACGTTCTCCGCTTTTTCAATCCCTAAAAATTCTTTCTGTTCGTTCAGTTTTTCTACCAGTTCGGATGCAATCTGCATCGGATTCTTATGCATTTTCTTTGCCATCGCAAAACAAGGCAATGCTAAATCTCCCATTTTCTCCTCTGGTGGAATCTCCACCAGTTTCAACAACTCTTCTTCCGGCATTTCCACTAATACATCTGATAAATACTGACAAATTTTCTTTTTCATGGTAACCTCCATTGATTCTATTTATTTTCTTAATGGATAAAAAAAGAACCGCAATGGAATTAGCCTTTTGCTAAATCTATTACGGTTCTGTATCTACAACATTTATAAACAGCAACCGCACAGAAACAAGACGTACATCTCTTGCAACCATGCGGAAAACGATGATTACAAGAGCTTACGTCTTCTTTCTCTGCGTCTTAAACTGTTAACATAAAATGTGTTCATATTTTTTATCCTCTTTAATTGATAGTTAGGAATATATCACATAAAGTTTGACTTTGCAATACTTTTCATAAATTTGACTTGTAAGTCCAGGAAAAGCCACATTTCTGACATTATTCAACTACCCACACAACCTTATCTCTCGTCCGTTCTATATTGTTACCTCCGCATGTACTGTGCTTTTCGAAATGCCGAACGCCTTCGCTGTCTGTCTGACCGTGGCGTTGTGGTCGATGATATAGCCTGCTATCCCAATAGCTCGTTCTTCAATATAGTCTTTCAAAGGAAAACCACTCAGGATACTTTTTTACAGTGTATGAAAGTATCTGAGGGGTTATGCCCTAATTATGTTTATCTATTTATTTTATTCATTTTTCTAAGAATCGCCTGCCAATACATCCTATCCTTCAGCACCCTGATAACGGTTACCGTTGTGCCTTCAACCACAAAGAAAATCAAATATGTACTGTAGGGTTTGTAATAAATCTCTAATCCCTCAATATTATATCCTGTTTTCTCATACCCTTCGGCAAAAGGATCTAAAGCTTTAATTGCAGCCTTTATTTTCTTGGAAAATTTTTCCGCATATTCCCTGTACATAAAAGTCTGCAATATATAAGTCTTCGTACTTTTAATATCTTGCAAACATCCTTCGACAAGACAATTTTATATTTTTTAGGTTTATCCATATACTATATCTTGTCGATTTCCTCCCATGCTTCCTCAATGGTGTATACCTCACCATTTTTCATACTCTGCACTCCTTTTGCCAACTCCTGATAGAGCGCATCGAAAGCATCTTTCTCCGTATAGTCATATGTGCGATTATTTACTGTTGTATCTACTGATGCTAATGGTGCCATGGTATCACTCCCTTCTGATTCTATTATATGTGACGTTTCCGATTTTATCAACCTATATCAGATTCTAAAAAGGCTAATTTCTCAGCCTTTTTCCTACTCTATCTCAACAACCACACTACTGTCGGTTTTTATACATCCACATGTACCGTGCTTTTGCTGATGCTGAAGGCCTTGGCAGTCTGCCGCACCGTGGCGTTGTGGTCGATGATATAGTTGGCTATCCCTATAGCTCGTTCTTCAATATAGTCTTTCAAAGGAAACCCCCTCAGGATACTTTTTTACAGTGTATGAAAGTATCTGAGGGGTTATGCATCCTGACATTAAGCTGTTATTTGACAATTATTTTGTTTCAAAATATAATAGTTGTACTTTGCAAGTATCCATTTTGAACATACGGGAGGGCTTTTTTGTGAAAGAGTCAAGGCTCCGGCTGCGTTCCGCCGGTTTACTTTCTGTTGCGGCAGGATTTATGTTGTTTCTTTATGCTCCATTGGAAATTTATTTTAATAACAAATATGAATTCTGGTTTGATTTTTATGATCTGATCCCGCTCTGTCTGTTGATGTTTGCGGTATTGACGGGTGTCAGCTTCCTGCTGGCTTTCATCGTTTCGAAGATAAATACCAGGCTATATCATGGATTTCTCACAGTTTATCTGATTGCGTTCCTCTGCACTTATATTCAGGGCAATTTCATGATAGGCAATCTGCCTCACCTGGATGGAAGTACGGTGGATTGGGCACAGTATTCCGGATTGCGTATCGGCTCCGTTGCTCTCTGGGTGGCAGTCACGGTTCTGGTGATACTGGCGGTGAAAAAGCTGTCCCTTACAAAGGTGGCAGATGCAGCAGGTACTGTCAGCGGGCTGATCAGTCTGGTTCTGTTGGTGACTCTTGTAATGCTAGGGTTCACAAAACAGGGCCTGGAACACAAATTTTCTATGATCAACACCACCTATGGGGAACTGGAAATGTCTACCGATCAAAACCTTGTACTTCTGGTTCTGGACACAGTAGACGGAGACATCATGTCACAGGTGATCGAACGCCATCCCGAATATAAGGAAACTCTTTCTGATTTTACTTATTATAATAATACAATGTCGGCCTATCCATTCACCGTATATTCAGTTCCTTACCTCTTCTCCGGCGAATGGTATGAGGATCAGGAAGAATTTATTGAATATGCAAAGAGAGTCTATCGGGAAGCTCCTTTCTTTGATGATCTGGAAGCCAGAGGATACCGCATGGGAATGTATGAGGAGGAAGCTTACCGTCTGGAAGAAAGCATGTTCCGGTTTGAAAATATGATCGACACGACCCCCACGATCTCTTCCATTGCACAATTTATGAAGCTGGAAATCAAGCTGGTCGGATTCAAATACATGCCTTTTGATCTCAAGCGCTTCTGCCTCACCATCCCGGCGGAATTCAATTCACTGGAGAAGACTGATGATATCAGTGATTACGAACTCTTTTCTTCCGACAATCAGGCCTTCTATACCTACCTGAAAAAGACGCCGGTAACACTGACCGATGACAAATGCTTCAGATTCATCCATCTGGTAGGTGCCCACAGTCCCTGGCATCAGGATGCACAGATGAACGAGATTGAAAACGGCACCTACGAACAAAGCATTGAAGCCAGCATGACAATCGTGGCTACGTATCTGCAAAAACTGAAAGACAGCGGTGTCTATGATAATACGGCCATTATGATCCTGTCGGACCACGGATACAACATTGAGGATGATGACAGTTCCGAGAAACGGCAGCATCCTATTCTGTTCGTAAAGGGTGTCGGTGAGCATTATGATGAGCTACAGATTTCCTCTGCTCCCATTTCCCAATCTGATTATCTGGAAGCCTACACACGACTTCTGGATGGCAAACAGGGGGATGCCATCTTTGATTACAAGGAAGGAGATGCCAGAGAACGACGTTTCCTGTTCTATGATTACGATGAGCCCACTCATTTTTATGAGTATATGCAGACCGGATATGCCGGAGATGTAGACACGATGTACTTCACCGGTGTGGAAATCACACCATAATGGTCTCACTCCGAAATAATCACTTGCATTATCTTCTCTAAAAGGTATAATGTTTATAATAGCCATGTTTTTAACAAATATTACACGTACATACGAAAAGGAGGGTTCTTATGAAATTATCAAAAATCGAACAGGTAAACGAGTTTCTTGCTATTGTTGACAGTTGTAAAGGGGATGTTACTTTAAGATCCGTAGACGGTGACATTTTTAATCTGAAGAGCAAACTTTCCCAATATATTGCCATTGCTGCTTTGCTTGGTCAGCATGGTGATGAACTTGAGTTATTCTGCTCAGACAGTTCTGATGAGGGAAAATTCATGAATTTCCTGATGGAAAATCCCGGTGTACAATAGATTCACTTATAAATAATATACTATAATAACAAAGCACTCCCATTAACCGGGAGTGCTTTTGTTGTTACTTTAAGATATAGTTTCACAGCAGCTGCAGCAATCTCCGGTTCTTGTGGTAGCAGAAGATCCGGTCAGACAGCATCTCTCCTTCTCCGTAGACGGCATTGATATGCTGTACGGAGGAACGGATCTCCTGTACACCGGTGCAGTCTACGGGATGCAGGATTGCTTCATGTACGCTTGGAAAGACTACATAGTAGTCCCCGCCCAGTTTCTCCGCCAGGATTGCTTTTACCCCGGGATAGAAAAAGGCCACAGCCCCATGGATTCTGGCAGTAGTGGTGAGGAGATATCCTCTCTGTCCCTCCCTGTGGTTCCAGGGGCTGATCCAGGTCTGACGCCCTTCCTCTTCCGGCAGCAGAATGCCTTCCTCATAGGGAAAAAACTTTCTCCTGTCATCTCCCAGAAACAATCTGGGCGGCATCTTGCGGCAGGTGTTCATCATGGCTTCCGTGATCAACTGGTCTTCCGTAAGCTTCCATGGCAGTACCATACCGCGGGACACCTGTATGGTCAGACTGCTTCCGGTCTTCTCACTGGTCAACAGATGCAGCACCAGCGCCACATCTCCAATCTTACGATAGATGGCATTGCCAAGCTCCTGCCTGCACCGTTCATAATTCACCGGACGCACGATCATATGCCTTCTGCAGACAGCATAGCTCAGATTCTCCCCGGAGAGTACGATGTCCTCTTCTTCATCGTCCTCCGTCAGGCCCGCCGAGATCTCCGGTAAAATACTCTGCCATCCTTCCTGTCCGTATCGCTCATACAAAGGCCGTATCAGCCAGTGCTGTATATATTCTCTTTTTCCACGCATCCATAATGCGCAGAGCATATCTTCACGTATCATGATCTGTTCTCTTCCATACATACATCGGTTCATAATATTCATGATATGAACCGCCATCGGATCACCGCATACCATGTGCCGTTCCAGCAGGCGTATGGTCTTGCCCCGTGCCGTTTCCATGTTCTGCACATTCCAACGCAATTCCTTCTTAAATTCTTCGTATGTCATTGATCCCCCATTATTTTCTCCCTGCAAAAGCAGAGAACTGATCCGTAAATTTGCGTACAAAAATAAAAGGTACTATTAAAAAAATCGTTGGAAATCCCGGCCGAACGGCCTATTTAGAATTCTTATTTCAGAGATTTACAGTTTCCGAAACCATCCGGATTTCGGATAACTCCACCCTATCATAGATAGATTGCTTTGTCTATATGCGATTTCACCAAGGATATCTTTTGTCAAATTTCACGAAAAAATAATTTCAAAAAGAAAAAAAGTCCCCGTTTTCCGCAAAAACAGGGACTTTACAAATGTCAAATATGAAATTACACAACGCGTCGTACTGCCAGGATCGGACGGTAATTGGCATTGCTGATCTTGATACCAGTACGCTGTGTGCTGGCATGCACGATCAGCCCGCCGCCAATATACATAGCCACATGACCGTCATAACAGATCAGATCTCCCGGCTGTGCATTGCTGTAGTCCACACCGGTACCGCAGCTTCTCTGCTCATAGGACGTACGGGGAATGCTGTAACCGAAATCACTGTAGACGCGGAAGGTAAATCCGGAACAATCCGCACCATTCGTCAGGCTGGTACCGCCCGCCACATACGGATTACCTATGTACTGACAGGCATATTTTGCAAGACGCTTTCCCATATCACTGCCGGAGGCACTTTCGATGACTGAGGTATAATTGGTCGTTGCATAAGTGCCGGTGGCTGCGGCAGTATTTCCCTGCTGTGCCTTCGCCTGCAGCTGTTTTAACTGTTTTTGTTCCTGTTGCAACAGTGCCTTCGCTACGGAAGCCTCCTGCTTTGCCTTCTTGATCTCCGCATCATAGTTGGCGGATTCCTGCTTTTTCTTGGCCAGCATCACATCCAGTTCCGATTTCTGGTTCTCCAGATCCGCCTTATCGGCTTCCAGCTGATCCTTATCGACCTGCAGCTGGGTCTTCTCTTCTTCCAGCTGGTTCCACAGCGCCAGTACCTGTTCCTTGGTCTCCTCGTATTCCTGCAGTTTCTGACGGTCATACTCGTAAACGCTCTCCACGAAGTCCATCCGGTTCAGCATACCACTCAGGCCACCGCCCTGTAACAGAAGGTTCACATAATTCTCCGAAGAATCATTTTCATACATCATGCGCATCCGACTGACCATATCGTCATGCTGCTGTTCTTCCTGCGCCTTGGCAATATTGTACTCTTCCTGGGTCTGATCAATCTGGATCTGCTTGTCGGCAAGTTCCGTTTCCTTCGCTGCGATCTCATCTTCCTTCATGCCGATACTGGTCATGGTGTTGATGATCTCCGCATTCAGGTCATCAATCTTCTCCTGCACCAGATCCTGTTCATCCTGCAGGGAATTGATCTGGCTGTTGATATTGTTCAGCTGGTTCTGATGTTCTTTAATGTTGTTCTGCAGATCACTCATGGAAGGTGCTGCCTGCACCGTCTCCGCGGGAGATTCCCAGACAGAGCCGGTGGCTGTCAGCGTCACCGCTGCCAGAAGAAAATAACATAAAAACTTTCTTTTTGCTCTATTTACTTTTCTGCCAGCAGTTTTTTTCTTCATAGGTAGAGTTACTCCATTACAATAATGTCAGGCTCAAAAGTCCCGGGCTTGGATGCCTACGGATTGTTCCGTGCTACGCACTCCCACTTCTCCGCTCCGCTTCGGTCCGTGCTAAACATGTGCCACTGGATAGCACCCTACCCAATATTCGCATATCGTGGGATTAGCATCATATATTATAGGTCGCAGTTATTTACGGTACGAGGGAAGGGGATAACGTCACGGATATTGCCCATTCCGGTGATATACATTACACAGCGCTCGAAGCCCAGTCCGAAGCCTGCATGACGTGCGGAGCCGTAGCGGCGCAGATCCAGATAGAACTGATAATCTTCCTTATTCAGTCCCAGCTCTTCCATACGCTTCTCCAGGATCTCCAGATTGTCTTCACGCTGGCTGCCGCCAATGATCTCGCCGATACCGGGTACCAGGCAGTCCATAGCAGCCACAGTCTTGCCATCCTCGTTCAACTTCATGTAGAATGCCTTAATCTCCTTCGGATAATCGGTTACGAATACAGGTCTCTTAAATTCCTTCTCGGTCAGGTATCTCTCATGCTCGGTCTGCAGATCGCATCCCCAGAATACCTTGTAATCGAACTCATCGTTGTGCTTCTCCAGGATCTTGATAGCCTCAGTGTAGGTCACATGACCGAAATCCGAGTTGACCACATGCTGCAATCTTTCGATCAGTCCCTTATCCACGAACTGATTGAAGAATGCCATCTCTTCGGGCGCATTTTCCAGCACATAGCGGATCACATATTTTAACATGCTCTCTGCCAGGATCATATCATCCTTCAGATCTGCAAAACAGATCTCCGGCTCGATCATCCAGAACTCTGCCGCATGACGGGTGGTGTTGGAATTCTCGGCACGGAAAGTCGGTCCGAAAGTATATACGTTCTTGAATGCAAAAGCATAAGTCTCTACATCCAGCTGTCCGCTTACGGTCAGGTTTACAGGCTTACCGAAGAAGTCCTGGGTGTAATCCACTTTGCCGTCTTCTGTCTTAGGTACATTGTTCATATCCAGAGTGGTCACCTGGAACATTTCACCGGCACCTTCACAGTCACTGCTGGTGATCAGAGGAGTATGCACATAGACAAATCCTCTCTCCATGAAGAAGGTGTGGATTGCATAAGCGATCAGGGATCTGACACGGAACACTGCCTGGAAAGTATTGGTACGTGCTCTCAGATGAGAGATGGTACGCAGATACTCAAAGGAATGACGCTTTTTCTGTAAGGGATAATCCGCAGTAGAAGGTCCTTCCACGATCACTTCCGCTGCCTGCATTTCAAATGCCTGCTTTGCCTCGGGGGTAGCCACGATGGTGCCGCGGATCACAACTGCTGCACCTACATTGATCTTGCAGATCTCCTGGAAGTTCGCAAGTCCATCGCCATATACTACCTGTAAAGGCTCAAAAAAGGTTCCGTCGTTGATCACCAGGAAACCGAAGTTCTTGGAGTCACGATTGTTCCTCACCCAGCCGCCTACGGTGATCTCCTTGCCGATATAGACGTCCTTTTCCCGGTGAAGTTCTCTGATGTCTGTTAATTCCATAATTTTTCCTATCCGCACGCTGCGACGTGCTCTATCTGAACCGGCCCGCATCCTATTCGCCGGTCACATACTATTTTTAAAATTTAATTGTTGGTGATCTTTGCGTTCTCTACCAGATAATCTGTCACTTTATCATAGAGGAAATACTCTCTGTAGTCTTCCTTGGAAGTCTCACCGATATACTCCTCGATAGTGTCATAGCCTGCTGCTGTAGCACGATCCAGCAGGATCTGATCCAGTTCTTCATCACTGATGTTCAGGTTTTCTCTGTTGGCCACTGCCTGCAAGGCAATATCCTGCTTTGCTGCCTCCTCAGAATAGGTAGCCAGGAAAGATGCCAGATCCTGTCCGTAATAATACTGCGTGAACGTATCTCCGTCCACACCGTAAGCAGATGCCATGGAGGTAATGCTGCTCTCCGCTGCATCAGAATATTTCTGTACCAGAGCCTCCGGCACGGAAGTAAAGGTGTTATTTGCCATAAACGCATCCATCACTGCCTGCTGTACATTGGTTTCATAATTCTGCTGTGCATTCTCATTCAGATAATCATAAGCGTACTGACGGAGTTCTTCCTCGTTCGTCACACCATCGATACCGAAGTTACTGATGACTTCATCACTGAATTCCCCATCCTGTGCGGGCTGAATATAATTTACCGTTACCGTAAATACCACAGCCTGTCCTGCCAGATCGGATTTTCCGTAATTCTCCGGGAATGTAAGATTCAGATCCACTGTCTCTCCGGGCATCACGCCGATCAGTCCATCCTCGAACCCGGCAATAAAGCTTCCGGAACCGATGGTCAGATCGTATCCCTGTGCGGTACCGCCGTCAAATGCCACGTCATCCTTTTTGCCTTCGTAATCGATGTTTACGGTGTCTCCGGTCTCCACGGCACGATCCATAATCCCGCCGTTCTCTGCGGTAATATTTTCATAATATACATTATTGACCAGACTGTCCCACTCATCCTCATCTACTTCCACGGTGTCTACGGATACTTCCAGCCCCTTGTACTCGCCCAGTGTCACATACTTGTCCACATCCATATCCTTCAATGCAGTACTTTCTGCTCCGGCGCCGGTCGCTGCATCCGTGCCGTCTCCTGTATCCTTTGCTCCGCAGCCCGCCAGCATACACATGCTTAAAACCGCTGCCAGAAATCCTAATGTCTTTTTCTTCATTCTAATACTTCCTATACCTTTCATTTTGTGCCTACCATGCGAAATGCATCATAGCACCGCCCATTATAACACATCCACCGGGCTATAACAAGGGTGACAATAACCGGCAGACCTGCTCTTTTATGCGGATCTTCAGGTTCCTTCCCGTGTAATAATCCCGGGTGATCTGACGGCAGACTTCCAGATCCCTGTGAAATATTTCCACCATTTCCCACGCCTTTTTTTCATCATATATCACAGCATTTACCTCAAAATTCAACGCAAAGCTGCGGATGTCCATGTTCGCTGTTCCGTAACACAGTACTCTGTCATCCACGATCATGCCCTTGCTGTGTAGAAAACCGTTGTTATAGGTATAACAGTTGGCCCCGGCCATGACCATATCGCCAAGATAAGAATAGGTGGCCCAATAGACAAACGGGTGATCTGGCATACATGGGATCATAATGTTCACTTCGATCCCGGACTTCACCGCGATCATCAGGGCATTCAGGATCGCCTCATCCGGGATAAAATACGGAGTCTGGATATAAATGCTTTTCTGTGCCTTGTTGATCAGACGCAGGTAATTATCATGGATCTGCTGAGTCGTCTTATCCGGACCACTGCTGATAATCTGCAGATCACAGAAATCCCTCGTACCGGCTTCGATTCCCCGGAACAGTTCCGGTTGTAAAAACAGATTCTCCCTCGCTGCATAATTCCAGTCCAGCACAAAGCGCGCCTGGAGACTGAGTACCGCACTTCCACGGATCCTCAGGTGTGTATCTCTCCAATGCCCGAATCTTTCATCCAGATCAATATATTCCTTCCCTACATTGAATCCGCCCACATAGGCCACCTTATTGTCAATGACTACGATCTTGCGGTGATTACGGTAGTTGATACGCAGCTGGAGTCTTCGCAGGATCGCCGGGAAAAACTCTGCCGTCTGCACGCCCTTTTCATTCAGCTTTCTCCAAAAGCTGTGCCGCACGGAACGACAGCCCATGGCATCGAACAGCACTCTCACTTCCACGCCCTGCGCCGCTTTTTCGATCAGAATATCCCTGATCTGGTTAAATAATACATCGTTTTTAATAATGTAGTATTGGATATGGATAAAATGCTCCGCATTCCGCAGATCTTCCATCAGCGCCCGGAATTTCTCATTGCCGTCGATGAAGATATCCACATCATTGTCCTTCGTCAGCATGGCTTCTCCGGCCTCCAGATTATACATGACCAGATCCTCATACCCCCGGATACTGTCATCCATTTCCTGGACATCCCGGGATCTCAGCCGATACTCCTGCTGTCTTATATCTTTGCTGATGTGATCCTCCACCTCTTTGATCCGGAACATTTTCCGCTTATGCATATCCTGCCCCAGCAGCAGATAGAACACGAACCCCAGTACCGGTATAAAATACAACAAAAGCAGCCATGCCCACACACTCTTTGGATCCCGTCTCTGAAAAAACACGATCACGATGGCAAACAGCATATTAAAAAATACCAGATGGCTGCAGAAAAAATCTATTCCTGTCTTTACGATCTCAAATGCTTCACTCATAATACTGCCCCTTCAGATGAAAAACATCCCTTTTTCTCAATATATCATAATGCAAACCTTCTTTCCAGCAAAAGAGACTGACAAATGCCGAAAAAATCAACATTCTCAGTCTCTTCTTATCTTTTGTATTCAAGCCGGCGGTCTCCGGCCGTGATATTTTATCCCTCTGTGATGAGTGTTCTCTTTCTATCCTGATCGCAGAATTCAATCACATAGGAACAATCCTGCAGATCTGCCTTCAGCTGTGCAGTACAGCCCTGATGTTCCCATACAAAGCAGATTCTGGATCCTTCACTGCTTACTTTGATCCGGCTTTCTTCCGAGAACGCCGGGCAGGAATTTCGGAATCGCAACAACTCCAGTTGCTGCTTTACAATCGGCTTACTCAAACCGCTGCATGCCTGTGCTGTCGTCAGATTTGTCCGATTGATCTCCTTATGTCCTCCGGGACCTGCCTTTTTCACCGCTTCGTAGTCGTTCTTTCCGGCGAACAGATCCAGATACCAGATCTGCGGTTTGCCCGGCATAAATATCTGCAAGGCTCTCGCAAGGAGCATCTTTCTCTCATCTTCGCCCAATGCACTGAAGTAGGTTGCATTCACCTGATAGTAAATGTTTTTCTGACCGTGAAGATCCTTCACATATCCCCCACGGGAGACAATAATGTCGATCAGTTTCTGAATCCGGTCCTCCGCCAGAATTCCTTTGAGATCCAACAGTGGAATCCCATCGTGACAGCCAAGCATATTCACGGTTCTGATATTTTTATCGATCAGCTCCTGTGCCCATCCGGCCAGATGTTCTCCGTTTCCCGATTCCAGGGCATCTATAATGAGTCCCGGCAGAAAGAAGTCATAGGTGACATATCCCTGCTCTGCTATCTTCTCATATATTTTTTCACTATAGCTTTCATGGATCTCCGGCAGAAGTTCCATACCGTACGGTTCCGCAATCTGTTTTATTTTGTTAAGCAGTTCCCAGGTGTCCGGCTGATTCAAAAAATTCCGTTCTCCCGGTTTCTTCGGTGCATAGGCAAATGCATCCAGTCTCACAATTTTGGCACCATACCCTGCCAGTGTCTTTAATACTTCACGGTAGTACTCCCACACCTTTGGCGACTGGATATTCAGATCCATCTGACCAAGATAATACCGGTGCTGCTCCATGTAATTCCAGATCGTTGTAATCTGTTCTTTTGTCAGCCTTCCTGCTTTTCGCTCCAGAACGATTTCCTGCAAAATATCCGCCGGCTTTTTCCCTTCCGGACAGCCCATGGACAGTTCCTGTGCAATGATCTCTGCCTGCATGTATTGCAGATCGGCAGCTTTCATAAGTTCCTGAGCACTGACTTTGGGATAGTTCACTTCCTGATAAAAAGTATTCCAGTAAGGGATCTCTCTCCCATCTGGAAAACGTACCATAAGAATGGGGAGCCCAGGCTTCCGGAAAAACATCTTTTTCAGATACTTTTCTTCTGGAAGGATATATCCCTGCTCCGTCATTTCTCCGCAGTCCTTCCAGAATTCATTCCAATTAATGAAGAAGTCCTTGTACTCCGATTCTTCCCCTTTTGCAATGATATCCTGGAATTGCCTTGACAACACCGAAGCATGATTCAGAATAAAATCCAGCTTCAATTCAATCCCGAGCTTTTTTATTGCTTCCAATGTTTCGCCGGAAGCATACATCTTATTCAGAGAATAATCAATCACAGAAAAGCCTCTGTCCAGATCCGTATGGTACAGACTGGGCAGAATATAGCAGGAAGAAAATGCTCCCTCTGCCTCTTCCGTTTTCAAAAAATCTACAACATCATCCAGGGTTCCGCCCAGACTATCCGGGTAGAGATTCAACATCGGTCCTATGTTCATAACATCTTTCCTTTTTATTTCTGAAGCTTCGGAACAAATTGCGCATATTCCTTCCGGTCTAACACCGTTCCGTCCCGGGTAACAATAAGTTTTGCTTTCTCAGCCTGCTTTTTCAGCATTTTCTGCTCAATATCCAGTACCATCATCGTAAATGGGTTGTCTATCCATTGATCACGGTTTCTTTTCAGACGGCTCTGCAATGTCTCCTGGGGGGTACTGTCAAGGTAGATAGGGATATCCACACCGCTGTAGTATTCACTGTTGCTGTGTGTCCACTCCACCAACAGCACTTTTATTCCGGTGAAATCCTTCTCTTCATACCACAGTTCTGTCTCTTCGCGTCCCATATGTCTGACCCATAGCTTTTCTCCGCCGCCTTTAAACGCATGAACCAGTCTGTTTACTTCCTCAAAATTAATTTCCTTTTCCGTGCCAAGATAATTTTCCAGAGCCCTTCTGCCGTTTCTGAGATAGGACTCATACCATGGATATTTCCCGACATGTTTTTCATCCGCATCATTTCCGGCTTTTTGAAATTCCTGAATGATTGTACATCGTTCTTCTGTATAAGTCTGCTCTTTCAGCATTCCTACAATTGCATTTTCTCTGAAAATCTGTAGCCGCTCCGCATCATTGTACTTGGGAATTCTATGCGGATAAGCATCTCCTGACAGAATGTAATTTTCTATCCCTTTTTCCTTCAAGAAGCAGGAAAGCAACAATGCCGTCACTGTTTTTCCGGATCCGGAGCCTCCGCTTACTGCAACGACTACTTTTTCGGAACGTGTCTGCTTCGCACAGTTTTCAATCATGGGGAGCAGCTTTTGCATCAGTTTTTCTGCCAACGTAGTATCATATATTTTCAGTAGCTCCTTTGATGACGGTTCTGCTTCACTTTCCATTATGGTTCCTTTTTCTATCATATCTGTTCCTTTATCGTCATTATTTTACTTTGTGGACTCCCGGTCGATCAGTTCTACCGGAAATACAACCTGGGATGGAACCTTTTCACTCTTTACTTTTTTCACAATCGCTTCTATGGCATATTCACACATTTCCTGCACCGGCTGATGAATGGTCGTAATGGAAGGATACGTCAGTGTGGAAATCCAGGTATCATCGAATCCCACAATAGAGATATCCTCCGGAACACGTTTTCCCATTTTTTTGCATGCACGGATAATATTTGCAGCCATTACATCACTTGTTGCAAAAATTCCATCCAGATCCGAATTTTTTTTCAATAATTCCAAAATATTGTTGCCGAATTCTTCTGATAAGGGAGCCAACCTGTCTGTATAAACCACACGTCCACTGATTTTTTTATCCTCGCAGCACTTCATAAATGCCTTTTCTCTGCTATATGCAGGGATATTTTCCTTGGTAGGCGGGTTAAAAATTGCGATATTTCTGCATCCGGCATCAAACAGCCGGTTAGCCGCCAGAATACCACCCTGATAGTTATCGCAAAGAACTGCCGGAATGTTTTCCGCAATTTCTCTCTCAAAAGAGATCAGTGGACAGTTAGAATCCAGATGTTCCATCGTCTCTCCGATATGGCTGCACACAACAATTCCAAGAACTCTGTGTGAATAGAGCAGATCAATATACTGTAATTCTTTTTCCCTGCTGTTCTCGGAAATACAGACCATTATCTTGTAGTTGTGTTTTGTCACATAATGCTCCAGCCAGTGAAGGACCTTGCTAAAGTAAGGATGCTCTACAGATGGGAGAATCACCCCGATATAATCACTCTTCTGCCGGGATAAATTTCTCGCCATTTCGTTTGGCATATAGTTCAGCTTTTCCATGGCAGAATATACTTTTTCTCTCGTCTCTTCACTGATGTATCCACGATTATTCAATACTCTGGATACTGTTGTGGAGGTCACTCCTGCTTCTGCAGCTACATCTTTGATTGTTGGCATATTCCCTTCCCCTTATCTTACTTTTTTGCATCAGACAGTAACGGAAAGTCCGTCGTAAGTCAAAAGGAACCCCTCCTGACCTACCAGTCTTTCATATTCCTGCGGAATCATACCGCACATATGAGAATAATGATTCAGATAATATTCCGTATTCGGTGTCACTGCATGCATTCTGCGGAGTTTCTCCCGCAGCTCTACATTTTCCCGAATTCCCATATGCGTGTCACCATCCAGTATACCTCTGCAGGTATCCATACTGACGACGTCAAATTTTATGTTCTGTTGTTCTATAAAATCCAGTGTTTCCTCCGGAAAGACCCCTGTATCATTTGCATACAACAGGGTCGATCTTCCATCCTCGATCACAAAGATCAAAGCTTCCTCGTCCAGCTTGTGATATGCCTTTAAAGGTGTAAACTTTAAATGACCTATACGGAATGGTTCAAACTTTTGAATCCGGTGAAATCTCATCCTTGTCAGATCTACATGTGGATCCTTAGCTATTATCTCCATAATACCATCCCGAACCGCATCATTGCCATAAATTTCCATTACTTTTTTATCTTTTTTTTGAATCACGGATGCCATTTCCCGCAGTCGGAAGCATATTTCTGTGGTATTCAGGTGATCGGAATGGGAATGGGTAAATACTAGGTGATTCACCTCCGATAAATCCACATGGCTGTTAATACATTGGGAAAAGATATCCGGGGACAGGTCGATCATCACCTCATCCACCAGAGTACAGCTACGTGTCTTTACATTTTTTCCTAACAACATTCTTACCTTACGACATGCTTCACACTGGCAGAAAATACTGGGGAATCCTTCTGCTCCGCCTGTTCCGAGATATCTGATTTCCACTTTATCACCCCTTAATTCCGCTGGATGTCACAGATGCCACAAACTGCTTCTGAAATACCAGGAATAATATCATCGTAGGAATAACCATTAATGTAGAGAATGCGAAAACCTGTCCCCAATCAGTATAAGTGTCGGAAAACAATGATTTTAAAGCCAGCGGCAGTGTTCTGTAAGTACCGTCCCTGGTAACCAGTGTAGGCCACAGCAGATCGCTCCAGGAACGGATGAATGCCATGATCGCAACAGTGGTAATGATCGGCTTAGACAAAGGCATCATGATTTTGGTAAATATTTTCCAGTAGCTGGCTCCATCAATAATTGCAGCCTCCTGCAATTCCTTCGGCATTCCCTTAAAATGATTATAGTATAGATACATGTACATGGGATATGCGACACTGGGAATGGCCAGTCCTATATATGTATTTAACATTCCCAGTGAATTCACTGTCATAAAACGGTTAATGATAATGGACTCTGTGGGAATAATGCTCAATGCCACAATGGTGGATATAATGATTGCCTTTCCACGGAAATTAAGCATTCCCAGTGCATATCCGATCATTGCATTGATTGTGGTTGCCAGCAGGACAAAGATGATCGTTACTACAACGGAATTCTTGAAGAACTTGAAGAAATCCGCTTTCACAATAACATTGATATAGTTATCCAGTGACAGGTCTCCGTAAGGAATGAATGCTCTGATATTTGACATATCCGATTCGATCTGCGCATATGGTTTCAAAGAAGATACGAACAAAAATACGATCGGTCCGATGAAAATAGCTGCTATGAGCAAATATCCAAGATACATACACAATTTCATAATGATTTTTTTTCTTTTTGACATTGCAGTTCTCATTCCTTAGTCCTCCTTTGCAAACTTATTCTGCAGAATTGAAATAACCATTACCAGCATAAAGAATGTAACTGCGATTGCGGAAGAGTATCCTACCTGTCCATTTACGAATCCGGCTTTATACAACTGGAATACTACGGTCGTTGTTGCATTGGACGGTCCGCCGTTTGTCAGTACATACACCTGGGTGAATACTTTCAGGGAATTGATAATCACAGATACCAAAACGTATACCAGTGTGTTCTTCAATCCGGGTACCGTAATATAAATAAATTTCTCAAAGGTGGTACATCCATCAATTTCGGCAGCCTCATATAGTTCTTCGGAAATGTACTGCAGACCACTTAAAATGATCAACATCTGCATACCAAGATTCTGCCAGATATACATAATTGCCAGACACGGAAGTGCCAGATGCTGATCCTGAAGCCATTTCTGAGGTGCGATGTGCAGCAGACCCAGAAACGAATTTAATAATCCGCTGGATTTGGAGGAAAAAATGAATGCCCAGATAACTGCCACTACAGTCATCGTTACAACCTGCGGACTGAAATAGATCAGTCGGAACACCTGTACGCCTTTGATCTTCTGGTTTACAAAAACCGCAAGCACGGTTCCGATCACCAATACCGAAGGCACTACGATCAGTGCATACAAAAATGTATTTTTAAAAGAAAGTACTGTCACTTTGCTTGTGAAAATCTCAATATAATTCTTCAACCCTACAAAGGCTGTTTCCATTCCCACTTTGGGAATCAGTTGTTTATTGGTAAATGAATACACAACAGACATTGCAAACGGTAAAATGATAAATACCAGTGCCAGCACCACTGCCGGTGTGCAGAACAGGAATGCGGCTTTTGACTCGCCACGTTGTAATCCGCTTTTTTTCTTAGAACTGTTTGCCATAAGTACTCCTTTTTTTATGAATAAGGCTGCCCTCACAGACAGCCTTATCCGATACTTCTTATTTCAGATTATTGAAAGTTCCATCCGTTCTCTGTAATAATTTCATCAATATTCGCAGCGGCATCGTGCAACTCTGTTGCAGGATCTGCGCCGGCATAGATATTACCGATAACGCTGGCCATTGCATCATAAATGGTCATATGTGCAGGGGTGTACGGACGCAGGAAGGAAATACCACTCTCCAGCTGCTGTCTGTACAGATACAGGGTACCTCCCTCACAATAGTCGGGGATTGCATCCATAACACTGGATCTTGCGGGAACCGCACCGTTGACATCTACTACCATCTTGATGTAATCGGGGTTGGTTGCTTCCTGCAGCATTGCCCATACAGCATCATCCTTTCCGGATTCCTGTGCTCCTGTGGTCATGATCATAACAGTAGAACCGGAGCAGGTGTAAACCCCGTGTCCCATATCAGGCAGGGGAACCAGGATCAGATCATCGCCAAGTGCAGCCTTATAATCCTGATACTTGGAATGTCCATACAGAGCCAGGGCATTCTCACCCTTCTGGAAAGAATCTTCATAATCACAGGTTGCATCTGCATATCCATCTGTGAACAGCTTTGCCAGGAAATCGAAAGAAGCAATTGTATTATCGCCGTCCAGGGTTCCTGTGCAAAGTCCGGTCTCACGATTCATGTAGTCTCCGCCAAAGCTTGCTACAAACGGCATCCAGGTGTAATACTCGGTGGAAGGTTTGTTCTGTCTTACATAGATGGGCCATTCTACACCGCTGTCTTTTAATTTCTTCAGCGCATCTTCAAACTCTGCTTTATCCCATGCATCCTTGTAATCGGCAGGAATTCTGACACCGGCATTCTCCAGCATGGATTTGTTAGCCCAGAAAGCCAGGCCACTATCGAACTGTGCAACGGAAATGATGTGATCATTATAAGTGCACTCAGATACTACGCTGGGAAGATAATCATCCATCAGTTCATCGGTTACATAATCGTCCAGATTTGCTACCAGACCCGCTTCGTAGTATTTGGGAATCAACAGATAGTCGGCAACTACGGCATCCGGCATGTCTCCGGCGATAGAAGATGTCTGCATCTTGTTATCCAGCTCGTCCTTGGAATAATACTCATCTGTAATGGTAATATTCAGATCACCTTCAATCTTGTCAAACATTTCACGGTATATATCATCTTCTGCGCCGGAGCTGATCCAGACTTTCACTTCTTTCCCTTCATAACCGCCCTGTGCATCTGTTGCAGCGGCTGCTGTTCCATCCGCAGTATTTGCCGTTGTTTCACTCTTGGAGTCTGTAGTTGTGGCACCTGTCTCTGAGCTTCCACAAGCTGCTAAGGATACGACCATCATTGCACTCAACAATCCTGCTAAAATTTTCTTTTTCATGTATTGTTCTCCTCTCTGAATCTATACATTTTGCAGATATGTAATTGTATGTCAACCGGTTACATATTTTGTAATTAAGAATATATACTAATTTTTATCGTGTGTCAACCGGTTACATATATAAATTTTCAACAAACTTGGATTTGATTTTTTGTATAGTTTCACTTTGTACTCCAATTTGACGCAGATATTCCGGAACTCCACCCCACTCTCTATCAATCCAGTTCAGAATCCATTTCATGTTGTAGATATTGGAACCGGAAATATCGGTCGTAAATTTTGTAATATAGGTGCTGCTGCATTGGTAATCCACCAGGATATCTTCCCTCTCCACTCCCACGGATGATAAGATCAGCATTGTCAGAATGCCGGTGCGATCCTTGCCTGCTGCGCAATGGAACAATACCGCTCCCTCGGAATCAGCGACTACCTCCAGAGCTTTCCTGATCTCTTTTCCTCCGTTGAGTAGCATCAGGCGATACATGCGATGCAGCGTTTTGGTCTCCACCACGCTACTGTTTACAACATCCAGCTGTTCCAGCTTTGTGGTACCCATAAGCGAACAGTTGATATAATCCATATCCTGCCCCAATCTGTCCGGCAGTTCTTTTGTCTCACTGGGAAATCTTAAGTCAATGACCGTCCTGACGCCAAGATGCTCAATCTTCGCAATATCTTCTTCCGTCGCCTTATTTAAGGCTGTACTCCGAAAAATCACACCATATCTGGTTACACCACCGTCACACGCATAGCCTCCCAGATCTCTGAAATTTGCCACCTGATCCAGACGATATCTCCTACAATTCATCTCTTTCCATCCCTTTTTATCTCTGTTATTATTATTTTATTCCTTATTCCAACGGTTCTCTTGAGGTCTTTGCATCCCCGAAAAAGAACATAAAATCCTGAATTTCTGTTCTCATCATTTTATCAGTACTTATAAATTCCTTTGCCTTTTCAAACTGTGGTTTCCTGTCGTAGGGAATTTGTTTCAATCGGATCTCGCCGTCTGTAATCGTCGCATAATGTGCCGTCTTATCCGGGTCATCGGGTCTTCGATACGAGGCACTTCCCGGGTTCAGCCATTCCATTCCATCACCCAGAATATGAATACATTGTCTGTGTGTATGCCCGAAAATCAGTCTTCTGTTCCCTGTATTATCTGTTCCGTAATGCTCCGCCCAATATTTATCAAACGCGTACCTGCTTTCTATCGTCCCATAGCCACTATCATACTGATGGGCAATTCCGTATTTCCATCCGTCTGCCTCAAAATATGCAGTTTCCGGTAACTGCTTCAGCCACCTAATACCCTGGTCGTTTAGTTGTTCACAATTATAGTGAACCCACTTGTATTTTCCATCTTCTACATTTTTCCATTCCTTACTTTCATAAGTATTTATAACGTGAAGATCATGGTTGCCATACACAAGATGCGTGTTTTTCAGATTGCGGAACCGTTCTATCACTTCCGCCGGATAGATTCCATAGTCTGTATAATCCCCGGCACAGCACAGAATATCGTAATCAGCCTCTTTTTCCAAAATGGTGTTCAATGCGGCTATGTTCGCATGTACATCTGATACTACCAGTACTTTCATTTTCCGCACCTCCTTCTTTTTTCACATTATATAATTTTACCGCTCGTATGTCAACCGGTTGACATACGTGTTTCATAATTTTTTATAATACAAAAAGACTGCCACATGGTGACAGTCTTCCTTACAAGAACCGGAAACAAGATAGAAATCATAAATGTATGGTTGCGTATTTCATCACATCTATGTTACAATGTTTTTTAGGAATTTGTTCCGATTAACTGAAGGAGGGACTGTAAAATGAGTCCGGTGGCAATCACATTATTAGTTATTGTAATAGTACTTGCGATTATCATTGCAGTATTATATTTCTTAGGTAAGAAAGCACAGAAGAAACAGGCAGAACAGCAGGAACTGCTGGATGCCAACAAACAGACCGTATCCATGCTGATCATCGATAAGAAACGCATGAAGCTAAAAGATGCCGGTCTTCCACAGATGGTCATTGACCAGACCCCGAAGATGATGCGCGGTTCCAAACTCCCCATCATCAAGGCAAAGGTTGGTCCTCAGATCGTATCCCTGATCTGTGACGAGAAGATCTTCGACAGCGTTCCTGTGAAAAAGGAAGTAAAAGCCGTTGTCAGCGGTATCTATGTACTGGATGTCAAGGGACTGCACGGCAAGACCGAAGCTGCTCCCGAGAAGAAAAAAGGCTTCTTCAAGCGTCTTGTAGCTACGGCACAGGAAAAGGCCGGAGCAAAGCCTGTAAAGTAAATAACGATTCAGACCCCATTGTGTGTCGTCTGACGCACATAAAAATAGCAGATGTTCGTTGAATGCTTGCATTCATAAGAGCATCTGCTATTTTTTATGTTTATCTTTCTTCTATTTTTCCCGAATATGGATCTTCAGGCAGCTTTCGCTCAGGGGTTCTCCCTCATGATCCAGCGTGTATTCCACCGTCACGTGAATCTGATCCTCCTGTTCCTCTACCAGTACCCTGCCGGTTTCGATCCCCAGCATCAGTTGCCCGTAGGGTGTGTTGTAGGGGATCATATGTCTCTTATTTTCCTCGAAGATCATATGCATCTCAGCCGTCCCCTGTCTGGTCAGTTCCAACAGATGATCCCGGAATTTGATCCGGCTCCTGCAGGGAGCTTGGTCTTCATCCATTTTCTCCTCATAGAGCAGATAATGACTGTCGTTTCTCTTAAAATATTGTGCCGGCTGCACGGTCTCCACCGCTTCGCTTTCCTGCTCCTGTCCGGAAGCATGCAGACCGGACAGTACAAGTTCTACCTCTCGATTCATTTTCTCTTCATCCTCTAATACTCATCGATCTTAATGGTCTTGGCCGACAGGATTCCGTATTTAATAATGGAATTGGCAAAGTGCTTGAACTTCTCCGCCCCATCGCTGACATAGAACTGGTACTTGTTCTCTCCCAGATGCGGCTCCTCATCATTGAGAATATGATAATGCTGTAACAGTCCCTTCAGTTCTCTGGCTGTCTCGTATGCCGGATTCACCAGCGTCACCTGATCTCCCATGACACGTCCCACCGTGGAACGGATCAGCGGATAATGGGTACACCCCAGAATCAGGGTATCGATGTCAATATCAATCAACTCTGACAGATAACGCTTTGCGATCTCATCAGTCACGGGATCTTCCCACAGGCCTTCTTCCACTAAAGGTACGAACAGCGGGCAGGCCTTGCCGTAGATCGTAACATCTTTATTCAGTTCCTGTATGTATTTGTTGTACATCTGGCTGCCAATGGTAGCTTCGGTGGCAATCACGCCGATGCGGCCGTTGCGTGTCACCTCCGCCGCGGTTCTGGCTCCCGGCTTGATTACACCGATGATCGGAACATCGATCTCTTTTTCCAGTTCATCCAGTGCATAGGCACTCGCCGTATTACAGGCCACCACAATAGTCTTCACCTGAAAAGTCTCCAGAAACCGCACGATCTGCTTTGAAAAGCGGGTCACCGTCTCCTTGGACTTACTGCCGTAGGGCATTCTTGCCGTATCTCCGAAATATATGATCTTCTCATTGGGAATCTGCCGCATGATCTCCCGGGCAACGGTCAGTCCGCCGATACCGGAATCGAATACCCCGATGGGGGCATCCTTTTTCAGCGCAGTAACATTCTCCTGATACATGGGATTTCTCCTTTTATTTTTTTAACATCGTAAGCAGTCTGCTCTTGAACCGGATCTGCTCCGGATCCGCCTCCAGAATCTTCCAATAGATCTGGCTGTCGGAATTCCATTCTACCACTTCCGGACCGGTCTGTACAGTCTCTGCCTCCGTGGCTTCCGTCTCCTCGTATACGATCTCATAGGTGGACGGCAGCATCGTAAGCTCCGGGTAGATCACGCCCCACCAGCCGTAACAGGCCAGTGCCACAGTCAGTATCCGGACTCCCTGCACCAGCCGGTGTAATATTTTCTTTTCTGCAATCATCCTGCGATATTTTTCATAAGAAACATATAATCTATCCATCAGCATTCCTCTTTCCATAAATTACAATCTCATACGATCCGTCCGGTCGATCTGGAACGTTCCGCATGCCCGATCGGTTGTCTCGCCCCGGAAGTAGCCGTGGAGCCCGGAAGCGGAACGGTTTATGCCTACGCCCCCTCCTATCAACCCGGGAACTTATTACGGGACACTTTATATATTAAGCAAAAGCGGCAAAGCCAAGCCTTGGAGAACCTTGCAGGAAAGAATACACTGCCTTTGCTACCGATCCGCATGGGTAGCCGTTTCTGGGTATCTACTTACTATAACGCAGAGGATGAGTCCAGAAATTACACCTTCTGTTATGATACGGAGAAGGAAGAATACTGGCAGGTAAAAGAAGGATTAAAAGATAATTTTTATCAAACCGGTAATGTGCGACGAATGGACCCTATCGATCCCTATTGCCATTCCTATTGTTTCAGCAAATCCGGAGAGGATCTGCGAAATACTTTCCCCGCACAGGCCCAAGGGGAAAGCCTCGTGTTATTTATCGTGAAATTGAAAGGGTAAATCCAGTTAATATTTCAATAGAGAGCAGACTGATGGGTACAAAATAATATGTATCTTCGTACCATTCTAAAAAAGCATTAAGTACATGAAAAAACTTTTAACCTGCATTGCCTTGGGCTTTGCGACTACCAGCTACGCTGTAACCCCTTTGTGGATGCGTGATGTACAAATTTCTCCTGATGGAACAGAGATCGCATTTTGTTACAAAGGAGATATCTATAAAGTACCGGCCAAAGGAGGAACAGCGACACAACTTACCACCCAAGCATCGTATGAATGCACGCCAATCTGGTCTCCGGACGGAAAACAAATCGCTTTCGCCAGCGATCGTAACGGCAATTTCGATTTATTCGTAATGCCCTCCAACGGTGGAACGGCACAGTGCCTCACCACTCATTCCGCCTCCGAGATTCCATCGGCCTTTACTCCCGACGGTAAATACGTACTCTTCTCCGCATCCATACAAGATCCCGCCCAGAGT
>ENA-OROZ01000335-OROZ01000335.1-human-gut-metagenome-genome-assembly--contig:-NODE-335-length-55114-cov-11.826205_pt1 | contig 55114 bp, 47 predicted proteins | sample MGYA00242138_ERZ509066 | MGnify/ENA primary metagenome ERZ509066 (study PRJEB26280, sample SAMEA2338691) | human gut metagenome | biome: human gut; feature: human-associated habitat; material: faeces... | reverse complement strand
TTGGAATAAAATATAGCCATACCCGTTATTATTTTTTCCTCATAGCTGTCATTCACAGTAAGTTCATCAACGAAATACTCTAAATCATCAAAAGCTATTTTCTTGGCAAGCTTTCTGATTTCCGCCGACCTGACACCTATGACCTCCGACTCGGAAGGCTTAAGCTTTGAATGAAAGGCTTTATATTTTTCATCGCCGAGTTCTCTCAGCTTCTTGTCCAGCTCCTGTTTATTCATAACTTGAACACCTGTCCCGGTTTAGTAATCTTCTCTATTCTTTCACGATATTCCTTTGTTCTCGGATCACCCATAAGCTTGTTATATATGGCATAATCCTGCCAGAAGTGCATAGGGAATACATGCTTGATGTCTACATTCTGCATAAGATAATCTATTGCAAGAATATACTTATCCTCAAGTCTCGGATCAACCGGAACAAAGCCTATGTCTATGCTTACGCCCTTTATTTTCGATATTTCCGAGGTATACTGTTTTTTAATCATGTTGTTAAAGGCATCACTTTCGCCGTTCCAATGCCACCAGTTTAAATCTCCGGCATGGTAGATCTCCAGGCCATCCACACTGCACCAGAACGCGACGCCCTCATCCGTGGACTTAAATCCCTCGACCTTCAGCGTTCCGTCATCCAGTATCTGCCCCGGATTTAAAAATCTCGTTTTTTCCTTACATGACTCCGGAACCCGCTTACTCCAGATATCAAATGCCAGAATATAATGGATCTTCGGATGTTTCTCCTCCAGTTCAAAGATCACCTTTGAAAAATGATCCGGATGTCTGTGACTGGCGAACACATAGAGCGGTTTTTCCTCCGAAAACTCCGGCAGCTTCCCCTGGAAATAGTCAAACAGCAGGTACGCCGACTCCGTCTCCACGAGAAACGCGCTGTGATGAATGTATGTGATCTTCATGTCTTAAAACCTCTTTCCGCACTTCGGGCAGTATTCAAAGTTTTCCTTCGTCTCATAACCGCAGTTCGAACACCGCTTCAACGGCACGTCCCAGGCCGGAGCGTCATGTCCCTCTGAGACGAGCGTCAGATCTTCCTCACGGATCGAAACATCCTCTCCCGCAGCGATCCGCTTCCCTACTTCCTCGTTCAGCTGGTAGACAGTCCCGCAGCAGCTTGTCTTCACATAATATTTCCGCCCCCATTTAAAGATTGGAATAAAGAAAAAGGACAGGCACATATATATCATAAACACCTGATACCGTCCATATCTCCCGCAGCGGCCACAGATCATCGCCGCCGCGTTATAAATCAGTTCTTTTGTTCCCTGAGTAATTCCGCCAATAAAAAACATTGGGTTCCTCCAGTAATCTTATTTTAATAGCCTAAATTTTCCCCAACGATCACAACCTTGATCCGTCCGTCATATCGGGATCTCCGTGTAACAACGATCGAACAGCACATACAGTCGGGGGACTGGCAGTCCATGCAGACTCCCTTTACACCACATGGCGTTTTCCGGCCGGTAGCATCTGCAATGATCGGACAAGCCTGCGTCTGGATCCGGTCGATCCCATCCTCAATACTCCGCACTATCTTATTCATTCCGACAACAATGATCACCTGCTTTGGTCCATGAATCAGACAGGCTACACGGTTTCCCGCACCGTCAATATTGACCAGTTCGCCTTTTACGGTGATCGCATTCGTTCCCATAAGGAAACAGTCCGCACTGCAGGAGCCGAGATAAGACGGATTTCCCATCGTCTCTTTATCTTTCATCGGATAATCCCGCATCTCATGTCCGGATTTCTCCAATTCAGCCAGAATCCCCAGCTCCCGGATCGATGCCGAGCCGCCCCAGCCGATGGAAGCACCGGGTTCGATCAGCGAGAGGACCGTTTCCACTGCCTCTTTCTTATCCCGGCAATAGATTCCCTCCATATTTCTTTTTTTCAAATTACAAATGACATTTTCTGCCATCCGTTTTTTTGCGTCCTCCAACATCGTATCTCTCCTTTACAACTGCCTGACCATCGTTTTCCCGATGCTTCGCATTCCAAATCGGTAAAATCTACCACCACTGTATTGTACGGAATTTTCAGTTCAGATAATTCCTATTCGTATACAGTAACCACTTTCTCAGTGCTAATTGTAGCATACTATTCCCATATCTTGCAATTCCTGCTCAAATATTTTATACTGGAATCCATCAGCATGTTACTGTTCGTGCCTTGCGCAAACAGTGGCATCGGCGTCCATCCGACCCGCTGCGCAACTACCTGAAATACAATTTTATAAAAGAGGAAAATATTTTGAGTATAAACCCAATGATGTTTCTGCAGTTCAAAAACTCCTGGCAGACCTTTACAAGAAACCACCCGAAATTCCCGGCTTTCTGGCGTGCGGTCTACAAACATGGCATTCAGGAAAACATGATCATCGAATTTAAGGTTACAGAACCGGACGGCAAAGAACTTGCCTCCAACATCCGCGTGACCAAATCCGATCTGGAGCTTTTTGAGAATCTGAAAAAAATGATCACAGACCAGTAAGTCTTTTTCTTGCAATTCGTGTACGAGTATTCTATACTTTATATGTCAGTGTCAGGCGGGAAAACGCCGCGCTGATCACACTTCCCCGGTTTAAATCCCGGATCTTTGCTGTCACTGTCAGGATCTCCGGTATTGTAAACTGTGGTATTCAGTAGGTCTGCGCATTTACTGCGCTGACCGTAAGAAAACTTAGACTAGAAGGCAAAAATCCTATCGGCATAGCCGATTTGAAATGGATTTTTGCGCGTAACTGCGAGGGTACGGAACAGTTACGAAAAGAGTTCGATTGCTGTCTGCTGTGATCACAGCGCAGCGGCGGCATGTGCATATTTTAGACAGCGGTTTCATAAGGTATAGTAATTTCTGCTTTGCAGGGAACCTATGGAACTGAGCAAACCGTTTCACCGCAAAAAGATCGTCGTAATTTTTCTGGCGTGCATTCTGATCTTTTCAGGGCTGTCCGCCAGAGTGGTATATCTGATGGTATTTCGGGCGGCACATTATTCTGAGCTCGCGCTGGATTTGCATCAGAGAGAGCGCAAAATCAAGGCAAAGCGCGGGAGAATTTTAGACCGGAACGGGATCGTGCTGGCGGATAACCAGCCGGTCTGTACGATTTCTGTCATCCATAACCAGATTCGCGATCCCAACGCAGTGATTGCGCTTTTGTGCAGCAAGCTTGGACTGTCAGAAGAGACCGTTCAAAAAAGAGTGGAAAAGGTATCGTCTATCGAAAAAATCAAAAGCAATGTCGATCTGGAAACCGGAGAGGAAATTTACCGGGCAGGGCTGGACGGCATCAAGGTGGACGAGGATTATAAACGATATTATCCGTATGAGAATCTCGCTTCCAAAGTGATCGGCTTTACCGGAGGCGATAATCAGGGAATTTTGGCATTGGAAAGCCGGTATGAGGAAGTGCTTTCCGGGCAGGAGGGCTTGATTCTGGAAATGACGGACGCACGCGGCGTCCGGCTTCTGGATGAAGGAGAGAGCCGGGTAGAGCCGGTGGATGGAAAAGATTTATACATTAGTCTGGATGCCAACATCCAGCTGTACGCACAGCAGCTGGCGGAGCAGGTCTGCCTGGAAAAAGAAGCGGAAAGCGTTTCGATTCTGGTGCTGCGTCCCGATAACGGAGAAATCCTTGCGATGGCGGATGTGCCGGAATATCAGTTGAATGACCCGTTCACACTTCCGGAGGGGCAGCAAGAACAGCTCATGACCGAAAAAGAAAAGCAGGAAGCCCTGAATAAAATGTGGAGAAACGCCTGCATCAACGATACCTACGAGCCTGGATCTGCCTTTAAGGTCATTACGGCGGCAGCCGCACTGGAAAACGGCGTTGTCCGGGAAGAGGATTCTTTTCAGTGCCCGGGCTATATTGTCGTAGAGGGCAGAAAAATCCGGTGTGCAAAGGTTCGGGGTCATGGAACTGAAAATTTCGTACAGGGGACGATGAATTCCTGCAATCCGGTGTTTGTGACGGTAGGGCTTCGGATGGGTGCAGATACGTTTTACCAAAGCATGAAGCAGTTCGGGCTGCTGAACAGAACTGGAATCGATGTGCCTGGAGAAGCCGGTACAATCATGCATGCACAGGATCAGATCGGTCCGGTGGAGCTTGCGACGATTTCGTTCGGGCAGTCCTTTCAGATCACGCCGATCCAGCTTGCAGCGACGGTCAGCTCCCTCATTAATGGCGGGACGCGGATTACACCGCATTTGGGACTGTATTGCGAAAAGACGGACGGTTCGGAGCACATTTCGGTGCAGAAGGAAACGGAGCAAAAACGGATTCTTTCGGAAGAAACGAGCGCCCGGCTGCGCAGCATCCTGTTTCAGGTCGTGGAAAACGGCGGCGGAAAAAATGGAAAAGTCGAAGGCTATCAGGTGGGCGGCAAGACGGCGACCAGCGAGACGCTTCCTCGCGGTACTGGTCGGTATATTTCTTCGTTTCTGGGTTTTGCACCTGCGGACGATCCGAAGGTGCTGGCATTGTGCATTATCCGAAACCCCCAAGGCGTCTATTATGGTGGTCTGGTGGCGGCGCCGGTAGTGCGTGAGCTTTTTGAAAATATTCTTCCCTATCTGGATGAAATAGGGTATTATGAGAAGAATGAAACAATAAACCGCAATTAATTGCAGGGAAACATAGAACGAAAGTGCTGTCTATGGCAGCGAAAGGAGAGAATCAACATGGATTTACTGGGAAAAAAGGTACTGGTAGCCGGATGCGGAAAGAGCGGACTCGGAGCCGCCGGACTCTTGCAGAAAGCGGGAGCCGTTCCCGTTCTGTTTGATGAAAATGAAAAGCTGGATGGGAAGGCGCTCTGCGCGCGGGAAGATTATCCAAAAGACACTGCGCTGGTACTGGGAAGCCTTCCGAAGGAGTTGCTTTCCGAGCTTTCGCTGGCGGTTTTAAGCCCCGGTATTTCCATTGAAGAAGCGTTTGTTTCTACACTGGAAGAGGCGGATATTCCGGTATGGGGCGAAATTGAGCTCGCCTGGAACTATGAAAAGGGAAAGGTGCTCGCAATTACAGGCACGAACGGAAAGACCACGACGACAACGCTGGTGGGCGAGATCTTGAAGCGTTATCAGGACAATACGTTTGTTGTCGGCAATATCGGAACCCCCTATACGCAGGAGGTTTTAAAAACAGATAAGGACAGCGTGACGGTAGCGGAGATCAGCAGCTTCCAGCTGGAAACTGCAGTGCATTTCCATCCGACTGTCAGCGCGATTTTAAATATCACGCCGGATCATTTGAACCGTCATCATACGATGGAGAACTATGCGGCGGTCAAGGAATCCATCACGAAGAACCAGACAAAGGACGATTTCTGTGTGCTCAATCACGAGGACAGCTGGTTAAAGGCGTTTGCACCGAAGTGCCCGGCCCAGGTCATCTGGTTTTCTTCCAAAGAAAAGCTGGAGAGAGGCTATTATCTGGTCGGCAGCAAAATCTGCAGAAATCTCGGAAATGGGGAAGAAGTCCTGATGGATGTTGACAAGATGCAGCTGATCGGCGTACATAATTTTGAAAACGTGATGGCAGCAATTGCAATTGCAGCAGCATACGGCGTGCCGATGGAAACAATTCTGGATACCGTAAAACATTTTCAGGCAGTAGAACACAGAATCGAATATGTAGCGACCAAAAACGGCGTCGTTTACTATAACGATTCCAAGGGAACCAATCCCGATGCGGCGATTCAGGCGATCCGCGCAATGAAGTGGCCCACCGTGCTGATCGGCGGCGGCTATGACAAGCAGAACACCTACGACGAGTGGATTGAAGCGTTTGACGGCAAGGTGAAGCTGCTTGTGCTGATCGGTCAGACGCGGGAAAAGATCGCGGAGTGCGCAAAAAAGCACGGAATGGAAAATATCGTTTTGGCGGACAGCTTTGAAGAAGCGATGGATACCTGTGTAAAGGCAGCGTGTCCGGGCGATGCGGTGCTGTTGTCCCCCGCATGCGCGAGCTGGGGAATGTTCCCGAATTATGAAGTGCGCGGTAAAATGTTCAAGGAATATGTAAACAGCCTGAAGGGGTGAGCAAGTGGCAGGACGGAGAAAATCTCAGAAAACAGAATACTATTTTGATTACAGTCTTCTGTTCATCATCCTGTTTCTGACAGGCTTCGGACTGGTTATGATTTATTCCGCCAGCGCTTACGATGCGACGACGCAGAATCTGAACGAGGACTATTATCTGATGCATCAGGCGTTTGCGGCGGCGCTGGGGCTGGTGGGGATGTTTTTCGTCTCCCACATCCCATATCATTTTTGGGAACGGTTTGCGGTAATCGGCTATGTGATTTCCCTGATTTTGATTGTACTCGTGCTGTCGCCGCTGGGTGTCGAGGTCAACGGTGCAAGAAGGTGGTTGAATCTCGGTATGTCGATTCAGCCTGCGGAGATCGCAAAGCTGGCGATGATTCTGTTTCTGGCGACGTTTATCTGCAAGATGGGAAGAAACATTCGGACGTCGAGAGGCTTTTTGACGGTTATTGGAGTTTCCCTGCCGCACGTTTTTTGTATCTGGCAAATCACCAACAACCTGAGCTCTGCGATTATCGTGCTGGGAATTGCGGTCCTGATGCTGTTTGTGGCGAGTCCGCAATACAAACCATTTTTCATCATAGGAGGAATTGGAGCACTCGCAGTTATAGGCGTAATTTTCGGTGTCAAGCAGCTGCAGAGCATCGAAGGGCTGGATTTCCGTTTCGCCCGTATCATGGCGTGGCTCGATCCGGAAGCCTATGCGTCCGGCAAGGGCTTTCAGACGCTGCAGGCACTTTATGCGATCGGCTCCGGCGGTATTTTTGGAAAGGGGCTCGGGCAGAGTATCCAGAAACTGGGCTTTTTGCCGGAGCAGCAGAATGATATGATCTTTTCGATCATTTGTGAGGAGCTGGGGCTGTTCGGCGGCATCGCTGTGATCCTGATTTTTTTGCTGTTGATCTGGCGTCTGATGATTATTGCGAACAACGCGTCGGATCTGTTCGGTGCGCTGTTAGTTGTCGGCGTGCTGGGGCATATCGCGATTCAGGTCATTTTAAATGTTGCGGTCGTAACGAACTCAATGCCGAACACCGGCGTGTCCCTGCCGTTTATCAGCTACGGCGGCTCATCGATCCTGTTTTTGCTGATCGAGATGGGGCTCGTCATGAGCGTTGCCCGCGGCATCAAGGTCCGGGATGTGTAATGGGGTATGCGCGTATCGCTCGTTCATCGGGAGTAAAGAAGACGAGCGTTTTGTCCGGGCACGGGTGGCAGCAGTGCAGCTGCATTTGTCACGCATGCGGCATCTTTGCCATAGTATAGGGTAAGGGCAGCGCGGACGGTGGTTTTGTGGATTCAATCTGGATCAGAGGCAAAAGACCTCTTTACGGGGAAATGACAGTGCAGGGGTCGAAAAACGCCGTGCTGCCGATTCTGGCGTCGACCATTCTGATCGCCGGAAAGACGACACTGCGAAACTGCCCGGATATTTCGGATGTGGACTGCATGTGCCGCATTTTGCAGAAAATCGGCGCAACAGTGACAAAAAAAGGTCACGAGATCTGCGTGGACGCTTCCGGTGCGCTGCAAAGCAGGCTTCCGGCAGAGGAAGTGGTTCGGATGCGTTCCTCCATCGTGCTGACGGGCGCGCTTTTGGGGCGGCTTGGGCAGGCGTCCTTCTGCGATCCGGGCGGCTGTGTCATCGGCGACCGCCCGATCGATTTGCATCTGAAAGCCTTTGCGCGCTTTGGTTGTCAGATAAGACGGGAGGATGACAATTTTTTGACGGTATTTGCAAAGCGACTGAACGGCGTACAGATCCCTTTTCCGTTTTCGAGCGTCGGTGCGACGCAGAATGCGATTTTATGCGCGGTCTGTGCAAAGGGAGAAACAGTGCTGACAGGTTGTGCAAAGGAACCGGAGGTCGTTTCGCTATGCCGCTTTTTAAACGGTGCAGGGGCAAAGATCGAAGGAGCCGGAAGCAAAACGATTCGAATTGAGGGCGTAAAAAAGCTTTGCAGCACAGAATTTTCCATCGATGCGGACCGGATCGTGGCAGGAACCTGTCTGATCGGTGTACTCGCGGCAGGCGGGGAAGCGTTTTTGCGGCAGGCGCCGATCGGGCAGCTTACAGCGGTGATCGCAGTTGCCCAAAAAATGGGCGCACAGATTGTCCCGGATTCAGAAGGACTGTTGGTAAAACGTGCAGGCAGGCTGGTTTCCCCGCTTTTGCTGGAAACGGACGTATATCCGGGCTATCCGACCGACCTGCAGTCCCCGATGCTGACGGCACTGTGCTGTGCAGAAGGAAACTGTATGGTGTCGGAGCGCGTTTTTAATGGAAGGTTTGGTGTGCATGAGCAGTTAAACCGTATGGGTGCTGCGATCGTCGCCGGACAAACAAGCGCGGAGGTCACCGGAGGCAGAAAACTGCACGGAGAGCGGGTTTTTGCAAAAGAACTGCGGGGCGGGGCGGCACTCGTGCTGGCGGGGCTGTGTGCAGAGCATAAGACGGTCGTGGAAAACTGTCATTTTATCCGGAGAGGATATGAAGATATCGTAAGGGATTTCAGAGAGTTGGGAGCAGACATTGGCACAGAAACAGAAATATAAGCTGCTGGACGGCGGAAAATCTGAAAAAAGTCGGAAGAAATCAGCTTCCGGCAAAAAAAAGAAAAAAAGCAGCGGCAAAGCTGCCGGGTATTCCTATGCAGTGGCAACGCCGGGCGAGTGGCTGCGTGCAAATCTCGGTGTACTGATTGCCAGCATCGTGATCGTCTGTTTGGCGGCGGCTGCCCTCGTCGTGGTGTCCGTGTTTCGGGTGCAGAACGTTTCGGTCGAGGGAAACGTCCACTACACGAGTGAAGAGATTGAGGCGATGGTTCTGACTGACCGGCTTTCCTATAATTCGCTCTATCTTTCGTTAAAATATCGGAATAAGGAAATCCGGGACATTCCGTTTATCGAAACGATGAGTGTCCGGGTCGATTCGCCGGACAGCATCACGATCCGTGTTTATGAAAAGTCTGTGGCGGGCTACGTGGAATACATGGGGCGTTACATGTATTTTGACCGGGACGGTATCGTGGTGGAATCTTCGGAAACGAGGACAGAAGGAATTCCGCAGGTGACGGGAATTAGGTTCGACCATGTTGTTTTGTATGAGGCGCTTCCGGTGAAGAATACCGATATTTTTCAGGAAATCCTTTCGATTACGCAAATGCTTTCCAAGCATCAGATCACGACGGATAAAATATATTTCAACGAATCAAATGAAATAACACTTTATTTCGACAATATCCGGGCAAAGCTGGGAAAGGATAACCTGGAGGAAAAGGTGATGCGCCTGGAGCAGATTTTACCGAATCTGTCGGGCGAAAGCGGAGTACTCGATTTGCAGAATTACTCGGAAGACCGTAAAAATGTGACGTTTCAGAAAGATGGATAACCGCAAAGAAATTGAAAAAATGGGTTGCGTAATTCTGAAAATGATTATATGATAAATATTATGAAGTTTGTCAGGAATGAAGGAGGAAATACCCTTGCTGGAGATTAAAGTAAATGACGCAGAAGCGGCAGCGCACATCCTTGTCATTGGAGTTGGCGGTGCAGGCAATAATGCTGTAAATAGAATGATTGATGAGAAAATTGACGGTGTGGAGTTTATCGGAGTCAATACGGACCGACAGGCTCTGCAGTTCTGCAAAGCGGAAAAGCACCTGCAGATCGGCGAGAAGCTGACCAAGGGACTGGGCGCAGGCGCAAAGCCCGAAATCGGTGAACAGGCAGCTCAGGAGAGTGCAGAAGAAATTTCCAAATCCTTAGACGGAGCAGATATGGTATTTGTTACCTGCGGTATGGGCGGCGGAACCGGAACCGGTGCGGCTCCTGTTGTCGCAAAGCTCGCCAAGGACAAAGGAATCCTGACCGTCGGGGTTGTAACCAAGCCGTTCCGCTTTGAAGCAAAGACCCGTATGAACAATGCGATGTCCGGTATCGAGAAGCTGCGTGACAGCGTGGATACTCTGATCGTTATCCCGAATGACAAGATTCTGGAAATTGTGGACAAGCGTACCAGCATGCCGGAAGCCCTGATGAAGGCCGACGAAGTCCTTCAGCAGGCAGTACAGGGAATTACCGATCTGATCAACGTCCCCGCAGTCATTAACCTCGACTTTGCAGACGTGCAGACCGTTATGCGCGACAAGGGCATTGCTCACATCGGTATCGGCGAAGGTAAAGGCGACGATAAGGCTGTCATGGCAGTCAAAGCCGCTGTAGAGAGCCCGCTGTTAGAGACAACAATTGCAGGCGCAACCGATATCATCATCAACGTGTCCGGCGATATTTCCATGTTCGACGCTTCCGATGCGGTGGATTATGTCCGTGAGATCACCGGCGATGACGTTAACATCATCTTCGGTGCCATGTATGATTCCAACCAGGCAGACTACTGCCGGATTACCGTAATTGCAACCGGTATTGAGGAGACACCGGCTTCCCGCTTCGGTACTTCCTTTGCAAGAAAACCGATCACTCCTTCCGTAGGCCAGACCGGTATGAAGACCACAGTGAGCGCGACGGGCGCGAACACGACAAGACCGTATAACAGCGCACTGCAGCAGCCGGTTCATCCCGGAGCTGCTTCCAATGCGGAATTAAAGAAGCCGGCAGGCATAAATGGCATTCAGCCTGCTCCTACGGTACTGCGCAGCAAGGTACAGGAGAGAGATTTAAAGATTCCGGATTTCCTTCAGAAAAAATAAATAATTTTAGTAACGAAACAGAAAACACCGCGAGGTGACTGAAAAAGTCATTTCGCGGTGTTTTTTTGTCGAAACTTTCCCCGGCAGCGCACAGCGTTTCGACAAAATCCACGCGCCAGCATTTTTATAATAAGGACATACAGTTTTGGAAAACGTGCGGGAGGAAAGGCTTGTGAGCTATCGGATTTATGCAGACCGGGTCTGGATAATGCACACCTGTATCAATGTGCTGCTGTTATTTCTGACAGCGAAACTGTCTGGGATGACAGTAAGGGTTCGACGAATTATCGAAATAGCAGCCGGAAATGCGCTGTGCTTTACGGCAATCCTGTTGCTGCCTGCTCCGGCGGTTTTGCAGGGAGAAGTAGGGGTAATTCTGGCAGGAAAAACGTTTTTTTGCCTGATTGCAGCACTTTGGTGGGTACAGCGATGCTTTCAGGTCAAAAGCCGGGAAGGAATGCGGCGTGTCTGGATCTGCTATATGTGTTGTGCCTGCGTGCTCGGCGGCGTCTGCAACGGCATTTCTGAAGTCCGGGAGCTGTTTGAAACCGATCAAAACGGTTTGGGGACCGGCGGGCAGGTTTCCATGATGCAGCTTTTGGCCTGGTGCGCGATTGTCGTCTGGTATGGTGCAAAGCTTCTGGACCGGGAGCGCAGGCGGCAGAAACATCCGATCTGGAAAGTCTCTTTTTTCTGGAAAACGAAGTTTTTTTCTGGAAGCGCGTTGATGGACAGCGGAAATTCCCTGAAAGACCCGTACACGGGGCGCCCGGTCTGTGTTTTGGACGAAGAGACGGCGAAAAAACTTGGAATTTCGACGGAAAAGGCGGTTCGTCTGATTCCCTATCACAGCATCGGCAGGGCCCACGGACTCCTTCGGGCGGTGACGGTTTCAGAACTGTATCTGAGAAAAGACGGACAGGAGAAAAAGATTGCAGATGTGACGGTTGCGGTTGGACCCGGGCGTTTGAGCCGGTCGGGCGGATACCAGATGATTCTGCATCCAGCATTACTGGAGGAAAAGAAAGGAGCAGACCATGATATTAAAAGTAGCGATGCCGGGAAAAGTGCAGTTTAAATTGATCCGCCGGGAACCGGCATTTTTTATGGCACATGAGGGGGATATTCATTATATTGGCGGCGCAGATGTGCTTCCGGCACCTCTGGAAACGGAACAGGAAAACGAAGTGATTCAGGATCTGGCGACAGAGGAATATGCGCAGGAGGCGCGGTCAATTTTAATTGAACACAACCTGCGCCTGGTTGTTTACATAGCAAAGAAATTCGATAATACGGGCGTCGGCGTGGAGGATCTGATTTCGATCGGCACGATTGGACTGATCAAGTCAATCAATACATTCAATCCCGGGAAAAATATCAAGCTCGCAACTTATGCATCCCGATGCATTGAAAATGAAATCCTGATGTATCTGCGCCGCAACCACAAGACGCGGATGGAGGTTTCGATCGACGAGCCGCTGAACGTGGACTGGGACGGAAACGAGCTGCTTTTGTCGGATATCCTGGGGACGGATGAGGACGTGATCTACCGGGATATGGAAAACGAGGCAGAGCGCAGGATTTTAAGAAATGCGGTGGCGAAGCTTTCCGAGCGGGAGCGCACAATCGTCAGCCTGCGTTTTGGACTGGATACGCCGGACGGGCAGGAAATGACCCAGAAGGAGGTCGCGGCATATCTGGGTATTTCCCAGTCCTATATTTCCCGGCTGGAAAAAAAGATCATGAAGCGGCTGAAAAAAGAGATGGTGCGGGAGTGAAGCTGCGCGTTGTAGCTGCGGCCGACCGCCATGCCTGCACGCATTCCGGGATGTGCTGTCATGCCGTGAAATACTCACACCGTGTGTTACATGCTCCCTGCATCATGCGCTCAAATACGCGCGCATGATGCGGAGAGCATTTTTTTCGAGCCGGGAAACCTGTGCCTGGGAAATTCCGATCAGCTCGGCAACCTCCATCTGCGTTTTTCCCTCGAAAAAGCGCAGGGAAATGATCTCATGTTCCCGGGCATTGAGCTTTTTTAACGCGTCGGACAAAGACAGATGCTCGACCCAGTTTTCCTCCCGGTTCTTTTTATCCCGAATCTGATCCATCACATAGAGCGTGTCTCCTCCGTCTGTGAAAATCGGCTCATACAGGCTCATGGGATTCTGGATGGCGTCGAGGGCATAGACAATATCCTCCCGGGAGATGCCGACCTCGGAGGCAACCTCGGTGATGGACGGCTCCTTCTGGTTCTTTTTTAAAAGCATTTCCCGCGCGTAGATGGCTTTATAGGCGGTGTCGCGCAGCGAACGGCTGACCCGGATGGAGTTGTTGTCCCGCAGAAAACGCCGGATCTCGCCAATAATCATTGGAACAGCATAAGTTGAAAACCGTACTCCCAGTTCGGTATTGAAATGGTCGATTGCCTTGATCAGACCGATACAGCCAATCTGAAATAGATCGTCTACGTTTTCCCCTGCAGAGGAAAAGCGTCGGATGACGCTCAAAACGAGCCGCAGATTTCCCTTGATAAACTGTTCCCGTGCCTCGGCGTCGCCCTGCCGGATCTGGATAAAAAGCGCGTCTTTTTCTTCATTGGTTAGGATCGGCAGGCGGGCGGTGTTGACGCCGCAGATTTCCACTTTGTTGAGTGCCATGGCATTGCCTCCTGTGATTGAAAAGCTATGAAAAGAGCATGGACGAAAAAACGGAATTTATTCAAAGCGATGACGCAGATTTTGATGCATTGCAGCCGTAGTGAAAAGCGCTGCACCAGCGTGCGCGCCGCTGCATAGGATAGAAAAAACGGGAGAATTTCGGATGCTTTTTTCAGAATTAAAAAGCAAGGAAGTCGTAAACTTACGCGACTGCCGAAAAATGGGACATGTGACGGACTTTGAGTTCGATGAGTGCAGCGGCGTGATCCAGAAAATTATTGTGCCGGGCATCGGCGGCAAAAACTGGAAATGCCTGTTTGGCTGCGATACGGAGTATGCGATTGCGTATCAGGATATCAAACAGATCGGACCGGATGTGATTATGGTAGATGTGCCGTAACACAGCGGAGTATAAGGGTCGAAAAACGACAGATTTTACCAAAATGACAATGCAGCGGATATTCGGGTGTGCTATACTGAACATAAGAGAAACTGCGTTGCAGGCGACACAAAGTAGCCAGGATCGCAGAGACGAACTGGATGTTCGTCTCGCGGTTCCTTCGGCGCAAAGCGCCCGCGGAATGGAGATTGGTATGAAAATTCTTTTGATCAATGGAAGCCCGAAAGGCGATCGAAGCAACACGTTAAAGCTCTCCAAAGCATTTCTGGAGGGCGTTTTGGAAATTTACAAGGATGCAGAGATCAGACAGATGAACCTTTCCGAGAAAAAGATCGCTCCCTGTAGGGGCTGTTTTGCCTGCTGGAACAAAACGCCGGGCAAATGCGTGATGACAGACGACATGCAGGAGGGCATCGAAGGAGAGCTGTGGGCGGATCTCATGATCTGGAGCTTTCCGCTTTACTATTTCAGCGTTCCGGGGCTTTTGAAAAACTTTATCGACAGGCAGCTGCCCATGAACCTCCCGTTTATGGAAGAGCAGGAGGGGCAGATCGGGAGCGGCGGGCATCCGTCCCGATACGATATGAGCGGTAAGCGGCATCTGCTGATTTCCACCTGCGGATTTTATACCGCAAAGAATAATTACGACAGTGTGACGAAGCTGTTCGACCATGTGTGCGGCGCAGGGCAGTATGAAGGCATTTTTTGCGGACAGGGTGAGCTGTTCCGTGTTCCGGAATTAAAGGCGCGGACGGATGAATATCTGGAATGCGTCAGACAGGCGGGGCGCGAATACGCACAGAAACAGGCGATTTCAGAAGGCACGAAGGAAAAGCTGAGGGAACTTCTGTATCCGAGAGATGTATTTGAAAAAATGGCGGATGCGAGCTGGGGCGTGGAAAAAAACAGCGGCGAAAAGGAAGATCCGGTGCTGACCTTTACCAGGCAGATGGCGGCGCTTTATAACAAAGACAGCTTCGACCAAAAAGAGCGCGTGCTGGAAATCCGCTATACAGACCTGGGAAAAGCGTGGCAGATCGTGCTCGGAAAAGACGGCAGCACGGTGCTGGATGCAGGCAGCAGGGAGGCAACGACGGTGATCGAGACGCCTTGGGACGTCTGGCAGTCGATTGCAAGGGGAGAGATCCGTGGGGATGCAGCACTGGCAAAAGGAATGTATCGCGTGACCGGAGATTTTTCCCTGATGATACACTGGGATGATTTCTTTGGTGCAGCAAATGCAGCTGCGGGAAAAGAAAAATCCGGCAAAAATTCCGACGGGAAGACAGCAGAAAAAGAAAAACAGCCGCAGATGATTTTCATGCTGGCAGCGTGGATTACGTTCTGGGTGGCGGTGTCTGTCGGAGAAAATGTCGGAGCGATCGTGACGCTGGCGATCTGCGCGTGCCTGCCGCTTGCTGCGTGGAACCGGAAGCTGACGGTTTATGACCGGCTTTCCTTTGGAATTGTCGCACTGCTTTCTGTCCTCGCCCTGCAAAAAGGCTGTGTCAATATCGCACTGCTTGCCGGATATCTGGGCTTCGGGCTGATGTGGCTGTTATCCTGCCTGACAAAAGAGCCACTCTGTGCGGCTTATGTCAAATACAACTACCATGGCGACGATGCGCTGGAAAATCCGATTTTTATGAAAGCGAACAGAATCCTGGCAGCTGGCTGGGGAATCCTCTACATTCTGATTGCAATTTGGTCGGCATTTCTGCTGCCGGCAGGGTATACGGCACTGATGCAGATCTTAAACAATACGGCGACCGTGCTCATGGGCATCTTTACGGGTTGGTTTGAAAAATGGTATCCGCAGCGCGTCGCGGCGGGAAAATAATTCCATCCCCCTCTTTACAAAGATGTTTTGCACGAAGTATAATAATTTAAATAAAGCTAAAGAACCTTACAAATAGATAAGAAGGAGGGTATTGTTGTGAAGCTTCAGATTTCAAACTGCAAAAAGGCGGCGGTTCAGGATGGCATGATCGGTCTGTTTTTTGAGGATATCAACTACGCGGCGGACGGCGGTCTGTACGCAGAGATGATTGAAAACCGGTCGTTTTCCTTTGTGGACTGTTACGGGGACGTGGGAGATTATTATACTAAGCCTGCATGGGGCTATGGCTGGAATGCGACCAAAGAATGTGGTGAGGGCCGCATGGAATATGTGACGGGCAGCCCGATCAGCCGCGTGAATCCGTGGTATCTGCGGTTCACGGCGCAGGATGCCGGACAGGGCTTCTGGAATAAGGCGTATGACGGTATTTATCTGGAAAAAGGAAAGACCTACACCGTTCGGTTTTATGCGCGGGCGGCGCAGTATCCGGAAGGAGATATTACGGTACAGGTTACAAAGGACGGCAGAATCTGCGCACAGGCAGAGGTTTCCTGCATCCATGCGCCGGAGAAAACCTGGCAGAAATGGAACCTGTATGAAGCAGTACTGGAAGCCGGGGAGACAATCCGGAACGGCAGATTTACGATAAGCCTGACAAAGCCCGGCACGGTCGAGTTCGATTTGATTTCCATGATGCCGGACGATGCGGTGGCAGGTGTGTTCCGCAAAGATCTGTTTGACCTGTTAAAAGGCTTGCATCCCGGTTTTTTGCGCTTTCCGGGTGGATGTATTATCGAAGGAAATACACTGGAAAATCGTTACCGCTGGAAAGAAAGCGTCGGCGACATCAAAGATCGCCGCACGAATTTCAATCGCTGGGCAGTGCATCTGACGAGCGAGGAAAACGGATGGCACACGCAGTATTCTCATTACAACCAGACCCTCGGTATCGGTTTTTATGAATATTTTCTGCTGTGTGAGCTGATCGGTGCAAAGCCGCTGCCGGTTTTGAATGTCGGTCTGGCGTGCCAGTTCCAGTCCTATGAGCTGGTGGAAATGGACGAGCCGGAGTTTCAGGAGTTTTTGCAGGATGCGGTTGACTTGATCGAGTTTGCAAACGGTCCCGCAGACAGCACCTGGGGCAGTGTCCGTGCAAAAATGGGACATCCAGAGCCCTTCGGGTTGACGATGGTCGGCATCGGCAATGAGCAGTGGCAGACGGAAAAGATTGACTTCTTTGGTCGATATCAGGCATTCGAAAAGGCAATCCACGCAAAATATCCCGAAATTAAGCTGATCGGCTCTGCAGGACCGGATATCACCTCCGAGCATTACGACAAGGCATGGGAATTCTATAAAAAAGAAGTTCCTGCAAGAGACAATTTCTGCTATGCAGTGGATGAGCATTACTATGTAAAACCCGACTGGTTTTATGCACATACAGATTTCTATGATGAATATCCGAGGGATGTCAAGGTGTTCTCCGGGGAATATGCTTCTCATCCGATCAGCGGCATGAACCTGCCTCAGGCAAACACCCTGGGCGGCGCACTGGCAGAGGCTGCATTTTTGACCGGCGTGGAAAGAAATGCGGACGTTGTTGTGCTGGCTTCCTATGCGCCCCTGTTTGCAAGAGTCGGCTACGCGCAGTGGTCTCCGGATATGATCTGGTTCGATGAGACGAAAGCCTATGGGACGCCCAGCTATTTCGTACAGAAGCTTTACGGAGAAAATATGGGAACCGTGACCCTTGCGATGGACGGACAGGAAAAAGAGCTGCGCAAGGAGCAGGTTTATGCAAACGTAAGCCTCGATGAAAAAACCGGAGATCTCATCCTCAAGGTGGTCAACCATAACGCCTGCGAAAAAACGCTCGAGCTCGATCTGGGCAGCTTCCGGGCAGCAGGAACGGCAAAGAACGTGATTTTGACCGGCGAGGGTGAAGACGCGTATAACTGCATTGAGCATCCGGACGGCGTAAAACTTTCGGAGTGCGAGAGCAATGCAGCAGACGGCATCGTGCTTCCGGCAAACAGCTTTGTTGTAACACGGATTCCGACCGTGCGGTAAAAAAGGATTCTAAAATGGCAGGAGAAATAAAAAAGAATGTGCCTTGGCACATTCTCGCGCCGAGGCGCGGTTGCTTCAGCAACCATCTACCCTTGCGCCGAGTGCGCATCCTCGCGGAGCGTTTTTATCGTATGGAAACGAAGTTTCCATACGATAAAAACAGCGCCTGCCGGCAATATCTCGGCGCCATGCAGTTGCTGTCAGAAAACAGCTGCATGGCGCCGTTTGTTTTTTCCAAAAAGTGCGGCCCTCTGGTGCGGTTTCGGTGCATTATTATCAAAAACCGCATCTTCGCAGCTTTCCAAGGAAAGGTCTTGAGAAATACGCTCCCTTTCGCTATAATCAGGTTATATGGGCAGATTTTGCCCAAATACAGGTTGATCTGTCAAAAAACGTTGCCGCCGCTGGTGACAACAGCAAAAGAGAGGGTATTATGGAGATCCAATTACAGAACCTGACAAAGAAATTTCCGAACCGAAACCGCAAGCATCCGGGGGATGTCATTGCGGTCAACGAATTTAACTTTACGATCCCGGACGGTCAGCTGATCGGTCTGTTAGGACCGTCGGGCTGCGGTAAGAGCACGACGTTAAACCTAATCTGCGGTCTGGAAAAGCCGACCTCGGGCAAAATTTTCTTCGGCGGCGAGGATGTGACGGGCGTGGAGCCGGAGCATCGTGGTGTCGGCATGGTATTTCAGAATTACGCGTTATACCCGCATCTGACGGTGCGGAAAAATATTATGTTCCCGCTGGAGAATTTAAAGGGAAAAGATCGCCTTTCCAAAGAAGAGATGGAAAAGCGCGTGCTGGACGCAGCGAAGATGGTTTCGCTGGAAGAACTGCTGGATCGAAAGCCCAGGGAGCTTTCCGGCGGTCAGCAGCAGCGTGTAGCCATCGCGCGTGCACTGGTAAAAATGCCTCGCGTGCTTTTACTGGATGAGCCGCTGTCGAACCTGGATGCGCGCCTGCGCCTGCAGACCCGGGAAGAAATCCGCAGGATTCAGCGCGAGACGAAAATCACGACGATCTTCGTCACGCACGATCAGGAGGAGGCACTGAGTATTTCCGACCTGATTGTTGTCATGAAAGAAGGCATCCTGCAGCAGATCGGCAAACCGCAGGAGGTTTATGACCAGCCGGCAAACCTGTTTGTGGCAAAATTTTTGGGCACGCCGCCGATCAATGTCTTTTCCGGAAAAGTGACAGACGGTCAGGTGAAAATTGGGGAAGAGACGGTGCTGCTTGCCGATCTGCCTGACCAGGAGGTAACGGTCGGTATCCGTCCGGAGGGCTTTGTTGTGGACGAGGACGGAACGTTTTCCTGTGCATTAAAGGGCATCGAGGTGCTGGGCAGAGATATCAGCATTGTCGCGTCCCATCCGGCTGCGGAAAATGCATCCATCCGCGCGATCGTCGGCTCGACCAGATTAAATCAGGATATGGCACAGGCAGTTTCCTTCTCGCTGAAAACAGATAAGGTATTTTTGTTTGATGCAAAAGACGGCAGCCGGATTGAGACTGCGTTAAAGCGGCCTGCAGGCAAAAGGAGCTGACCATGAAAAAACAAACCCTCAGGGCATGGCTGTATTTGCTGCCTGCCATTTTATTTCTGGGATTTTTCCTCGTCTATCCTCTGATCGACGTGTTTGTTTATTCGATGGAGGAGGGCTATAACTTTGCGTCCCAGACCTATTTCGGAACCGGATTTTACAACTATTCCTATGTCCTGCATGACCCGTATTTTTTACAGGCGGTCAAAAATACATTCCTTCTGGTTGTCATCACCGTGCCCCTATCTACAGGCTTTGCACTGCTGATTTCCCTGGCACTCAGCTCGATTAAAGCGCTGCGCGACCTGTACCAGACGGTATTTTTCCTGCCCTATGTGACCAATACGCTGGCGGTTGGCATGGTATTTATGGTGCTGTTCCAGAAAACAGAATATACGGACGGTTTAATCAACCTGATGCTGCACTGGTTCGGTGCAGGACCGGTCGATTTTATCAGCGGTCCCTACTGGGCGAAGATGTTTGTCCTGTGCTTTTACACGATTTGGGTCGTTATGCCCTTTAAAATTCTGATCTTAACGAGCGCCCTCGCTTCGGTAAATCCCGACTATTACAAGGCGGCGAAGGTGGACGGAACCTCGAAGACGAGAATTTTCTGGAAGATCACAGTGCCGATGATTTCCCCGATGATTTTTTATCTGATTATTACCGGGTTCATCGGCGCGTTTAAAGCCTACAGCGACGCAGTTGCGCTGTTTGGAACGGATTTGAACGCGGCTGGGATGAATACGATTGTCGGCTATGTTTACGACATGCTTTACGGGGACAGCGGTGGCTTCCCGTCCTATGCTTCCGCGGCGGCAATCCTTCTGTTTGTGATCGTTTTGACGATTACCTGTATCAATCTTCTCGTAAGCAAAAAACATGTGCATTACTGAAAGGCAGACCGTTATGGACAAAGAATTGGATTATGGACAAACCGAAGAACGGGACCGGAAAAAAGCCAGAGCTGGCAAGACAGGAACCTATATTTTTCTGACGTTCTGGGCGCTCGTGGTGCTGTTTCCGTTTTACTGGATGCTTTTAACCTCCGTAAAAAGCTACGGTTCCTATAACGCAGAGCATATCCCGAAGCTGTTTACGCTTTCGCCGACGCTGCAGAACTACGCAGATGCGTTTACTTCTGTACCGCTGGGCAAATACCTGCTCAATACGCTGATTTTCACGGTTGTGACGACGGCGCTGATGATGGTCGTGATCACGCTCGCGGCATATGCGTTTGCACGCCTTTCCTTTCCGGGGAAAAATCTGGTGTTCACGTTTTTTCTGTCCCTGATGATGATTCCGGCGGAGCTGGTCATGATCACCAACTACGCGACGATCACACAGTGGGGCATGCGCAACAGCTTTGCCGGATTGGTACTGCCGTCCGTGACCTCGGTGTTTTACATTTATTTATTGAAAGAAAATTTTGAACAGGTTCCAGATGAGCTGTACCGTGCGGCAAAGGTGGACGGAACCTCTGATTTGAAATATCTCTGGAAGGTGATGCTGCCGATCTGCCGCCCAACCCTTGTTACCGTCGGGATCTTAAAGGTTATCGAGTGCTGGAACTCCTATCTCTGGCCGCGTCTGGTGACGGACGATCCGGCATATTATCTGGTTTCCAACGGCATTCAGGAGATCCGGGAAAACGGCTTCGGCAGAGAAAATATCCCTGCCATGATGGCGGCGGTGGTCGTGATTTCGGTTCCGCTGATCGTGCTGTTTTTGGTGTTCCGCAAAAAGATTATGGCGGGCGTATCGCAGGGAGGGGTAAAAGGATGAGACCATTCTGGAAAAAGATGCTGTCCTGTGCGATGGCGTTCGTCTGTCTGACCGGGGCTGCGGCAGGGCTGACCGGATGTCACGGCTCGAAGGAAAGGGCTGCGTTTGAAGTGCCGGAGAACTTCGACACGACAAAGCAGTATGAGATCACGTTCTGGGCAAAAAACGACACGAACATCCGTCAGACGGATATTTACAAAAAAACGATCGCGGATTTTGAGGCACTCTACCCGAATATCACGGTCAATCTGAAGCTGTACACGGATTACGGCAAAATTTACAACGACGTTATTACGAATATTGCGACGCAGACGACGCCGAATGTCTGCATCACCTACCCGGACCATATTGCAACGTATTTAACCGGCAGTCAGGTGGTCGTACCTCTGGATGAACTGATGGCAGATCCCGCCTATGGACTTGGCGGAAGCAATCTGGAATTCGATTCCCCGACGCAGGAGGAAGTAATTCCGCAGTTTTTGAAGGAATGTTCCTTAAACGGACATTATTACGCGCTTCCCTACATGCGTTCGACAGAAGCCTGCTATATCAACCAGGATTATGTGGAGCAGCTGGGCTATACGGTTCCTGACGTGCTGACCTGGGATTTTATCTGGGAAGTCTCTGAGGCAGCTGCGAAAAAGGGCGCGGATGGAAAGTATGTGTTAAATGGGGGCGACGTTATGATCCCGTTTATCTACAAATCCACCGACAATATGATGATTCAGATGCTGCGTCAGAAAAACGCCGGATATTCCACGCAGTCCGGCGAGGTCGAGATTTTCAACGATACGACAAAGGACATTCTGTTTACGATTGCGGATCATGTCCGTTCCGGTGCATTTTCAACGTTTAAGATTTCGAGCTATCCGGCGAATTTTTTAAATGCCGGTCAGTGCGTATTCGCCGTGGATTCCACCGCAGGCGCGACCTGGATGGGCCCCGATGCGCCGCTGTCGGATATCAGCGACGAGGCAAAGCAGTCCTTTGAAGTGGCGGTGCGTCCCGTTCCACAGTATGACCCGGAAAATATGCAGATGATTTCGCAGGGCCCCTCGGTTTGTGTTTTTTATAAGGAAGATCCGCAGGAGGTGTTGGCGTCCTGGCTGTTTACCCAGTACCTTCTGACCAGCGACGTGCAGATTTCCTATTCTGAGACAGAAGGCTATGTGCCGGTCACGTCCAAAGCGCAGGAGTCCGCCGAATATCAGGATTATCTTGCACGGGAGGGCGAGGATTCGGACACCCATTACAAAGTAAAAATCGAAGCGGCGAAGCTTTTGTTAAATCATACGCAGGATACGTTTACAACGCCCGTCTTTTCCGGCTCGGCTTCCCTGCGGGATGCGGCAGGACAGCTGATTGAAAAAACGGCAAAATCTGTACGTCGAAAAGAAACCGTGGACGAGGCATACACGGATAAGCTCTTCGATGACGTGACTGCGCTGTATCACTTAAATGATACGCTGCAGAGCACGGCGGGCAAACAGGATCTGGGACCGCTTCCGATGACCTCCGTCGTATTGCTCAGTGTGATTGGCGCTGCCTGGGTGTTGATTCTTTTGTATGTGGTCTGTCAGCAATTGCAAAAAAGCAAAAGAGGGGATTGATTTTCCGGACATTTCGGCTATAATAAGAATGTTTAAGCAAAAATGGTTTTCCATGGGACGGGAAACGTCCTGGAGACAAAGGAGAAGAAAGATGAAAAAATTACTGGCAATGGTTCTGACCGTTTCCATGACTGCAGCAATGGTTGGCTGCGGACAGGCAGCAGAAACCACAGAGACAGCAGCTGAGAGCACCGCAGTAGAGACTGTTGAAAGCACTGCAGCAGAAGAGACCGCAACTGAGAGCACAGAAGAAAGCACTGCAGCAGAAGAAGCAGCAGGCGATGTTTTATCCTATGCAGATTATGTTGCAGCAGATCTGGACAGCGAAGTGACCATCGAGAGCTACGTTCAGGCAAAACAGTCCTGGTGGGAAGACAAGGCTACTGTTTATACACAGGACAAGGACGGTGCATACTTCCTGTATGACATGGCTTGTTCCGAAGAAGATTATGAAAAGCTCGTTCCCGGCGTAAAAATCCGCGTAACCGGTTACAAATCCGAGTGGTCCGGCGAAGTTGAGCTGATGGATGCAACCTTTGAGTTCGTAGAGGGCGCAGACGAATATATCGCTCCTGCAGTTGATGTTACTGACCTGCTTGGCACAGACGAGCTGATCGATCATCAGAACCAGCATGTTACCTTTACGGATCTGACTGTAGAAGCGGCTGGTCAGGATGCAGACGGCAACGATGTTCCTTATCTGTACAACTACGATGGTTCCGGTTCTGAGGGCGACGACCTGTACTTCAACGTTTCCAGCAACGGCGAAACCTACACCTTCCTGGTTGAGTCTTATCTGTGTGACAAGGACAGCGATGTTTACAAGGCTGTTAAAAATCTGCAGATCGGTGATACCATCGATGCAGAAGGCTTCCTGTACTGGTATGAGGGTGTAAATCCCCATATCACAGCAATCACAGTAAAATAATCCGACGCTGCAGCTTGCAGCCGATACAGACCGCCGGCGGCTTTTTCGAAAACCCCGGCGGTTTTGTTATCTTTTCCTTAAATTTTTACGAATTCTTTTTGCCCTGTATTGACTTTGGAAATATTTGTGGATAAAATACAGACTTAGTAAAGATAAGGTTAGGAAAAACAAAGGATAAGGGTTCTAAATGTACTGTGAATGTGAATATGGGGACGGCAGGCTTCCATTATTGTTTATTGTAAATCCTGCAGCCCACTCAGGAGAGGGCTATGCGCTCTGGAAACAGGCGGAAGCAGTTTTGCAGGAGCGCAGCATTCCTTATGAGGTTTATTTTTCGGAAAAGCGCGGCGATGTCAGGCAGCTGGCAAAACGGCTGACGAATGTTTCCGAAGGAGCGGAACGGTTTTTAATTGTGCTCGGCGGGGACGGAACGCTCAATGAAGCCATACAGGGGATGCAGCATTTCGAACAGGTTCGGCTCGGTTATATCCCGACCGGTTCGAGTAACGATCTGGCGCGGGATCTTAAGATTGGGCACGACATCAGGCCTCTGATGAAAAAGCTGCTGGATGGCGGTACAGAGCATCGGATGGATCTTGGGTGCGTCACATGGAATGCTGATGGAAAAACGCAAAAAAGGCATTTTCTGGTCAGCTGCGGCATAGGATATGATGCAGCGGTTTGTCAGGAGGCACTCGATTCCCCGATGAAGGACGCGTTAAACAAATTCGGACTCGGCAAGCTGACGTATCTTGGGATCGGCTTGAAGCAGATGCTGACGCTGCAGTATTGCAGGGCGTCGATTCGCTTGGACGGCCGGGAGATCATCAAAGCAGGAAAGCTTTTATTTGCGGCGGGAATGATTCACCGCTACGAGGGCGGCGGCTTTTGCTTTTGTCCGAAGGCAGACGATCAGGACGGGCTGCTCGATCTGTGCGTGGTCAATAACGTGCCGAGATGGAAATTCCCGATCATTATCCCTTTTGCATTGAAGGGAAAGCACGGAGGATTTAAAGGCGTGGATCAGTATCGCGCCTCCCGGATTGAAATTCGTACGTCGACGCCCTGCTGGGTGCAGACAGACGGAGAGATCCCGGGAAAGCTCGACAGAATTGAACTGACAGTAGAAAAACAGAAGCTTCGGTTTATCATATAACGATTGTATAGAACGTATAAAAATAGAAGAAACGCTGTTTTTCGTGAGGATGGAATCGCTGCCCGGCAGCGAAAGAGGAGAGCAATGAAACGCTATTATGAGAAGTATAAGCATATCATACCGTTGGCAATCTTCGGTGTGATCTACGTTCTGTGGTTTTATTTGCTGGAGCACCGCACCAATGTGCAGTATATGGTAGTGCATATGAACATTGATGATTATATACCGTTCTGTGAATATTTTGTCGTGCCGTACCTGCTCTGGTTTGCTTATGTACCGGCTGTGCTCGGGTATCTGTTTTTCAAGGATCGGCGCAACTATGACAGATGTGCAGTTTTTCTGTGCACGGGAATGCTGATTTTTTTGGTGATTTCGACGTTTATTCCGAATATTCAGCATCTGCGGCTTCACACCATGCCGCGCCACAATGTATTTACGGTTCTGGTGAGTCAGCTTTGGCAGACGGATACGCCGACCAACCTGTTCCCAAGTATTCATGTATATAATTCCCTCGGAGCGCATTTCGCGGTGATGAACAATGAAACGCTCTCCGGCAAAAAGTGGGTACGCAGAGGCTCCCTGATTCTCTGTGTTTCGATCATTTTATCCACGATGTTTATCAAACAGCATTCGATGTTCGACGTTTTGATGGCGTTTATTATGGGCGCTGTGATGTATGCGGCGGTTTATTATTACGACGTCGTAGCCGCATATCGTTTCCAGACAGGCAAGCGACAGCGCAAACGGGCGAGAATCGGATAAAAATAGTTCTTGCGTAATTTGGTAGGCTATGTTAGAATATCCCTCAATGGCGCACAAGTGTGTGCGACATAAGAACATAAAGGGGGCGATATTATGACAGAGCCTACCAAATATTTTGTGGTGACAAAAAAAGCGGTACCGGAGGTATTATTGAAGGTTGTGGAAGCAAAACGACTGTTGGAGTCAGGAAAGCTGCCCACCATTCAGGACGCGGTAGATGCGGTTGGTATTAGCAGAAGCTCTTTTTACAAATATAAGGATGATATTTTTCCGTTCCACGACAGTACCCAGGGAAAAACTGTAACGCTTTCGATGCAGATCGAGGACGAACCGGGACTTCTGTCAGATGTGCTTCAGGTCATTGCACAGTTTGGCGCAAATATTCTGACGATTCATCAGAGTATTCCGATCAATGGCGTGGCTGCGTTGAGTATCAGCGTGCAGGTCCTTCAGACGACGAAGGACATTTCGGAAATGCTGGATGCGATGGAAAAACGGACAGGCGTGCACAGCGTAAAGATTCTGGCGAAAGAGTAGAAAACGGAGAATAGCAAAGCATGGTAAAAGCAGCGATATTAGGATATGGTACAGTGGGAAGCGGCGTGACTGAAGTGCTTTCCTGCAATCAGGAGCTGATTGCAAAGCGTGCCGGTAATCCGATTGAAGTGAAATATATTCTGGATCTGAGGGATTTTCCCGGAGATCCGAATGAGACAAAAGTCGTACATGATATAGAAGTTATTTTACAGGACCCGGAGATTTCGATTGTCTGCGAGACGATGGGCGGAAACGAACCGGCATACACGTTTTCCAAGCGTGCATTGGAAGCCGGAAAGAGTGTATGCACTTCGAATAAGGAGCTGGTTGCAAACCACGGCGCAGAGCTTCTTCGGCTGGCGCGGGAGAATCGCTGCAATTACTTTTTTGAGGCGAGCGTAGGCGGCGGTATTCCGATCATTCGTCCAATTAACAACTGCCTGACGGCGGAGCGGATTGTGGAAGTTTCCGGTATTTTAAATGGAACGACGAATTATATTTTAACAAAGATGGAACAGGAGGGCATGTTGTTTGAAGAAGCCCTTGGTCAGGCGCAGGCACTGGGCTATGCGGAGCGCAATCCGGAAGCAGACGTGGAAGGCTACGATGCGTGCCGCAAAATTGCGATTCTGACCTCCCTCGTAGCGGGAAAGACCGTTGATTTCCACAAAATCCATACGGAGGGCATCACCGGAATCGATCCGACAGATTTTGCCTATGCAAAGAAGTTGGATGCGACAATCAAGCTTCTGGCGGTCAGCCGGGAGACGGAGGATGGCTATCAGATATCCGTCGCGCCGTACCTTCTGAAAAAGGAAAATGCCCTTGCCGGTGTCAACGATGTGTTCAACGCCGTGGCGGTATGCGGCAATACGCTGGGCGATACGATGTTTTATGGGCGCGGTGCCGGAAAGTTGCCGACTGCGAGCGCGGTAGTCGCCGATGTGGTGGAATGCGCGAGACATCTACAGAAAACAGTCGGATGCCTGTGGGAAGAGGGCGAGGCAAAAGTCGCTGACTTTGACAGTCAGGAGGGACGCTTCTTTGTCCGGGTGTCAAAGAAAGCCCGGGCGGATGTCGAAAAGGCATTCGGAGCCGTAGTACCGGTCGTTTTGGACAGCGCTTCGGAGGAATTCGCTTTTGTGACAGAATCCATGCAGGAAGCAGAGTTTGAGAAATGCCGGGAGCAGATCTTCGGATTTGTGAAAAAGATCAGAATCAAGGATTGAAAAAAGACAGGAGAATACAGAGACCATGAGAAAAGTAGTAAAATTCGGGGGCAGTTCCCTTGCGAGCGCACAGCAGTTTGAAAAGGTCGCGGAAATCGTCCATGCAGAAGCATCCAGAAGATACGTTGTACCGAGCGCGCCGGGCAAACGGTTCCGCAAGGACACAAAGGTAACGGATATGCTGTATGGCTGTTACGCGCTGGCGGAGCAGGACGAAGATTTTTCTGAAAACCTGCACCAGATCGAGGAACGCTATCAGGAGATCATTGACGGTCTGTCCCTGACGTTGTCTCTGGAAGACGAGTTTGCTGTCATCGAAAAAAACTTCCGCGCTCATGTCGGAAAGGATTATGCGGCATCCCGCGGAGAGTATTTAAACGGTATTGTAATGGCGGCTTATTTGGGATATGAATTTGTCGATGCGGCACAGGTCGTATTTTTTAAGGAAAATGGCGAATTCGATGCAGTAAAGACCAACGAAGTACTGGGCGAACGCCTTCAGAACATGGAAAACGCGGTTGTGCCGGGCTTTTATGGCGCAAATCCGGACGGAAGCATTCGCACGTTCTCCAGAGGCGGCTCCGATATCACCGGTTCGATCGTTGCAAAGGCGGTTCATGCGGATGTTTACGAAAACTGGACGGACGTATCCGGCTTTTTGATCGCAGACCCGAATATCATCCCGAACCCGGAAAAGATCGAGACGATCACTTACAGAGAACTGCGCGAGCTTTCCTATATGGGCGCGTCCGTGCTGCATGAAGAGGCAATTTTCCCGGTCAGAAGCGAAGGTATCCCGATCAATATCCGCAACACCAACGAACCGGACAACAGTGGTACCTGGATTGTGGAGAGCACCTGCCAGAAGCCGAAATTTGTCATTACAGGTATTGCCGGCAAGAGAGGCTTTTGCTCAGTTAATATCGAAAAAGATATGATGAATTCCGAAATTGGGTTCGGCAGAAGAATTTTACAGGCTTTTGAAGATAATGGAATTTCGTTTGAGCATGTACCGTCAGGCATCGATACGATGACCGTATTTGTACATCAGGATGAATTTATGGATAAGGAACAGAACGTAGTCGCAGCGATCCATCGCCTTGCAAAGCCCGATATGATCGACATCGAGGGCGACCTTGCGCTGATCGCAGTCGTAGGCCGCGGCATGAGATCGACCAGAGGCACTGCGGGACGTATCTTCTCCGCACTCGCGCACGCTAATATCAACGTTAAGATGATCGACCAGGGCTCCAGCGAGTTAAACATCATCATCGGCGTGAGCGACGGGGATTTCGAAAACGCCATTCGCGCGATCTACAATATGTTCGTACTGGTGCAGCTGTAAGGCTTGCCAATAAAATGGGAATACGAGGTCCTGTGCTTTGGGAGCACTCCCGGCACAGGGCTTTTTTATCGTATAGGAAACTTCGTTTTCCATACGATAAAAATGCTCCGCGAGGATGTGCCAAGGCACATTTTTTTTAGGGCAAGACCATGGGCATCATGGGTGACTGGATGGACAAACATCTTACCTTCGTTCCGGTTATGAAAAAAGCTTAAAATAATCTTAAAGATTTCCGACATAAAATATGATATGCTATTACCAATGAGCAGTACCGGAAAAAAGAGAAGAGGCAACCGGCTGCTTGCAGACGAGTTGCCTCTTCTCTTTTTTCCGACAGGGCGAATGCCCTGCAGCGAGGAAACGCGAAGCGTTTACGAGCGGGTACTGCGGGGTTGAGGAAACGCGAAGCGTTTTCGAGGCGGTACTGCGGGATCGAGGAAACGCGAAGCGTTTTCGAGGTGGTACTGCGGATAGCAGCGGAAACGAAAGGAATCAGAAAATGGCAGATAACAAAATACCGGTCATTTGTGTCAAGGATCTGTATAAAATCTACCGCGTGGGCGAATCGAAAGTGCGCGCCCTAAACGGCGTGGATTTCACGATTTATAAAGGAGAATTCTGCGCCATCGTCGGGACGTCCGGATCGGGCAAATCGACGCTGTTAAATATGCTCGCCGGGTTGGAGAAGCCGACAAAAGGCGAAATTGTCATCGCGGGGGAACATATCGAGAACAAGACAGAAAACCAGCTGGTTCGTTTCAGACGGGAGCATATCGGGTTTATTTTTCAGTCTTTTAACCTGCTTTCGACGATGACAGCGCTGGAAAACGTGGCGCTGCCATTGACATTTCAGGGTGTGGATAAGGCAAAGCGGTTAAAAAAAGCGTCGGCGCTTCTGGATCTGGTAAAGCTCGGCAAATACAAAAATCACCGGCCGACTCAGATGTCCGGCGGACAACAGCAGAGAGTCGGCGTGGCGAGGGCACTTGTGGTTGATCCGGAGATCATTTTTGCGGACGAACCGACCGGAAACCTTGACTCCAATACGTCCAGAGAAGTGATGGAGCTGATGCAGCAGGTGGTACACGAAAAACAGCAGACGCTCGTGATGGTTACGCATGACAACCATCTGGCGAGTTTTGCAGACCGTATTTTCCATATTATTGACGGCAAAATTGTCCGGATTGACGATATGACAGGAAAGAGCAAAGAAGAACGGGAAAAAGAAGAAAAGAAACGGGAGGAAGAGGCGAGCATATGAAAAGCTGGTGCAAAAAATTACTGACAGCAGGACTGATTTTCATGACGGCGGTAGCAGCTGTCAAAACTCCGATGCCGGTTTATGCGGATGAGGTAAGCGGAAACTCGGTACAGTACATCACGGATGATGATAGATGGAGAGCGTCCGTGGAGCTGAAAAACTACAAGGAAAGTCTGATTAAACGGGAAAATCCGGAGCAGTACATCATCGATGATCTGGACGATATCATGTACAGTGGGCAATATTACATCGCAAATTCGGAATACATGACGCCCGATGCGATGTGGAGCTATGTGGAAAAAGTGAAAGCGGAGATGGACACAGCGATCGGTAAAAGCGGAAGTGTGACAACGACGACGGAATTTCTGACGGTTGCGGACAACTGGACGACGCCGAGCGTTTCCTATGGACAGAGTGTGGAAATCGTGCTGCCGCTCATCAACCTCGGTGAAGAATGGCTGACAGACCTTCTGGTAGAGCCGGAGGTTTCCAACGACATCCAGAAATGGCCATTTAAGCCCGACAGCACCGGATATACGAAGAACTTTAACGAGATTCCGGGCTGTGCCACAAAGCTGTATGACGAAGCGGTGTTCAACAGAAGAGAGCTGACCTGGACGTTTACCGCCAGAGAGGACGTCCTGACCGGTTATTATCCGCTGACCTTTAAGGTATGGTACAGCAAAAACAAAATCCGCTGCGAGAAACCGGCAGAGATTACGGTATATGTATATTGCCAGGGCAAACCCGGCAGCGGACGGATCGGATCTTCTGATCTTGCGACGATTTCCCAGCCCAGAATTATTGTGACGGGCTTTGAAACTGATCCGGCACAAGTGTATGCTGGCAGCATTTTTACCCTGACGATTCATGTCAAAAATACTTCCCAGGATACTGCAGTCAGCAACGTGCTGTTCGATCTGGAAGCCGTGGAGGGTGGAACTGAAACGAGCAGCGGACAGGTGACAAACAGCTACGCGTCGTTCCTCCCGACGTCCGGATCCAGCTCGATCTATGTGGATCGGATGCCGGCGGGCAGCAGCCAGGATCTGAAAATCGAAATGCAGGCGAAGGCGGATCTTTCTCAGAAGCCTTATGTAGTAACGGTCAAGATGAAATATGATACGGATTTGAAGGCGGATCTGACGGACGAAGCGAAGGTTTCCGTACCGGTCAAGCAGGAAGCAAAGTACGATACGAGCACTCCCGAAATCAATCCGACCTCGATTATGGTTGGGGAACAGTCCAATGTCATGTTCCAGATTTATAATACCGGTAAGACGACGCTGTATAACGTTCAGGTAAAGTTTGAGGCGGACAGCGTTGAGGGCGGCGATACGTTTATCGGAAACCTGGCGCCCGGTGCCACCGGAAATGTCGATGCGATGGTAAACGGCATTGCTGCGACGACAGACGACGGATCGGTAAAAGCGGTGCTGACCTATGAAGACGATGCGGGTAACCAGACCCGTCAGGAGATTGATATGCAGCTGTATGTTTCGGAACCGATGATTGATGACGGCTCCGATATGATGATTCCGGAGGAAGAGCCGCAGAAGACCTCAAACATCGGCATGATTGTCGGGATTATCGCAGCAGTTGCTGCAGGAATTGTTGTTGTAGTCGTTGTTGTGAAGCTTCGGAAAAAGAAAAAGGCGGCAAAGCTTCTGCAGGAGGACTTGCTCGATTTAAATCAGAAGGATGATCAACAATAGAATGCACCCTCTGCGAGCATTCTATTGTCATGAATAAAGAAAAACAAAGAGCCAGACGAAATGTTTGGCTCGCGTTTTCTTAGCTGTCAAAACGGAGACGAATATGAGAATACTTGATTTGCTGCGGATGAGCTCTGCAAATCTGTGGAAAAGAAAAGTGAGGACGCTTCTGACAATTCTTGGCGTTGTGATCGGTACGGCGTCTATTGTCGTCATGGTTTCGCTGGGACTTGGCTTAAACAAGGCGACAATGGAAGATATTGAACAGTACGGCGGTCTTACGACGATCGAAGTGCGGGAGGGCAGGGGAGATAGCAGCTCCTATACCACGTACTCCATCGGCGGAGGCGGGTCTGTGACATTTTCTTCGGATTCCGGAAGTTCGTCCTCAAAGGATAAGGTGATGCGTCTGGACGATGCAGCGGTAAGTCTGCTTGAAAGTCTGGACCATGTCGAAAATGTATACCCGGTGCTGCAGCTTAATATTGTGGCAAAGTATGGGCAGTATGTGGATGACTATATGACCATTCAGGGAATGACGCCGGAAGGCCTGCAGGCGTTAAATATAGAAATCGGAGACGGTAAGCTGCCGTTGGATGACAAGGAGCTGCAGTTTTTTTACGGAAATCGGGTTGCGGCAGATTTTTATAATCCGAGAACCTATGAATATCCCTATTATGATAAGGGAGTATTTGCAGTCGATTTTATGAAAGACAGCGTCTTTTTCATCTTTGATCAGGATGCCTATTATGCGAGCCAGAATAGCGGAAGCTCAGGCGGGGACGGAGATTCGACGACGACTCCTCCAAAGAAATACCTGATCCCGACGGCGGGGGTGGAAAAACAAAGCGAAGACGGCAGATACAGTGCAAACGGCTACAATGTGTATTGCAATCTGGATGCGCTCACGGCGACGCTGAAACGGGTTTTTCGAAACAAGGCGATTCCGGGACAGCCTACGACATCCAACGGAAAACCGTATAAGGATTTGTTTTACTCTGTATTAAAGGTCAATGTGGACGATATCGACAATATGATTGCTGTGCAGGAGCAGATTCAGGCACTTGGCTATGAAGCGAGCAGTAATATTGAATGGATTGAATCCACACAGAAGCAGTATGCCAATATTCAGGCAATGCTGGGTGGAATCGGTGCGATTTCTCTTCTGGTTGCAGCGATCGGCATTACCAATACGATGATGATGTCCATCTATGAACGGACAAAGGAAATTGGTGTGATGAAGGTGCTGGGTTGCGATATGCGAAATATTCAGGCAATGTTTCTGATGGAGGCTGCAGATATCGGTCTGGTGGGTGGCATCGTTGGCCTGGGGATCAGCTATCTGATTTCCATGATCATCAACAAGGTCGTGGCGGCGAGTGGAAATATGTCGAGCCTGTCTTATATTCCGCTTTGGCTTGCCGGGGCGTCCGTGATCTTTGCAGTAGTAATCGGCATGGCGGCAGGATATTTTCCGTCAAAGCGAGCGATGAAGCTGAGCCCACTGGCTGCAATTCGAAATGAATAATCAGACAATTCTGATAAAACGACTTAAAAAGACAGATAAAGCAGAGATTACCTGAAAATAAAAAGAAAGAATTAACAAAATTAAAAAAACGTCAGATAAATAATTGACAGAACGGTTTTCGGTGGATATAATGAAGTTACAAACAAGGAAAACAAAGAACAAAAATAGAAAGAAAGGAGGACAATCCACCGGAAACCGTATAACATTCACTCTTTTCAGACAGAAGATGTAAGAAACTGGCAGAAGCTTTTCAGTAGTCAAATGCTTTCCTTTCTAATTCGGAAATAGAAAGCCTGTCGGATCGGATATCGAAAACATCAGAATGGATGAAAGAGCACAGGAAAAACTGCATAAGGAGTCTTTAAAGGGAATCATAGATTCCATTACTTTAAAGAAACGCGAAGCAAATGGTTTGCATCAAGTACACAATCCGATTTTGAATGCGGAAAAGATGTTGTTTGACGACAGGGAAACACGATGGAACGGAAAAGTCGTTGAGGGATGTCAACAGAAGAAACTGTACGCAGGTACAAAATCCGAAGAGTTGGAACGATACAGAGAAACGGAGGTTTAGACCATTGGATAGCGAATTTTAGAAGCGGGTATTGATCAAAAAGATGATTGATACCCGCTTCCGTTTGTGTTAGTCTAAAAGGGAATCCTGCAGACAAACGAGCTTGGAAGGAACAGTATCAGAGATGTCAGAAAAAAAGACGAACAGAGAAAACAGAAGAAGGCGCAGACGCAGAAATCAGATGATTTCTTATTGTGTCATGGCGGTGGTTTTGATTGCAGTTGGAATGGGCTGCTTTTTTGGTATTCACGCAGCTGGCAGTGCGGTAAAACAGCATCAGGCGGCGCGGGAGGAATCCAGACAGGAGCTTTTGGAAGCGTCCCGGGTAGAAGAATCCGTGCAGGCGCAGGCGGCAGTCGCGGCCCTGTTTGAGACGGAATCTACGGAAGAAACGGAGAGCACTTACACAAAAGAGGACGCTTTAAACGATATGGTAGAGGATACACTCGCAGGGATGACGCTGGAGCAGAAGGTAGCGGGACTTTTCTTTGTGACGCCGGAGCAGCTGACGGGAGTTTCACAGGTTGTGGCAGCGGGCGATGCGACCAGAGAAAGCCTGGAAAAATATCCGGTAGGCGGTCTGATTTATTTTGCACAGAATATCCAGTCGGAAAACCAGTTAAAAGAAATGCTTTCCAATACAGCATCCTACAGCCTGTTTCCGCTGTTTTTCGGCGTAGATGAAGAGGGCGGAAAGGTTGCGCGCGTTGCGGACGCCTTAAAGCTGGATAAGACCGTATCGATGGGGGAAATCGGTGCGGCAGGAGATACGCAGGCGGCATACGATGCATATCAAAATATTGGAGAGTATCTTTCTTCTTATGGCTTTAATGTGGATTTTGCACCGGTTGCAGATGTGTTGACGAATGTAGACAATACGGTGATCGGAAACCGTGCCTTTTCATCGGATGCAGGTGTGGCGGCACAGATGGTTTCCAGTGCGGTGACAGGGCTGCAGGAGACCGGCGTGAGCGCCTGCCTGAAGCATTTCCCGGGACACGGGGACACAGCAGGGGATTCTCATACCGGCGCGGCGCAGACGGACCGGACGAAGGAGGAGATGGAAGCAGAGGAATTTTTACCGTTTCAGTCTGGCATAGAAGCGGGTGTAGATATGATTATGGTAGGGCATATCACAGCACCGAACCTGACGGATGGAGATTCGCTTCCTGCGAGTATTTCCGAAAAAATCATTACGGGAGTGCTGCGCAACGAATTGGGTTATCATGGGATTATTATTACCGATGCAATGAATATGGGGGCGATTACCGAATATTATAAATCGGACGTTGCTGCGATTATGGCGCTGAAAGCCGGTGCAGACATGGTTTTGATGCCGGAGAATTTTGAAGAGGCATATCAGGGCGTTTTGGATGCCGTTGCGGATGGAACGGTGAGCGAGGAGCGGATCAACGATTCCCTGCGGAGAATTTACCGCGTAAAATTAAAAAGCCGTGTGCTATAATCGCAGAGAGAATAAAAATGCTGCAAATGGGCAGAATGGAGGAAAAAGATGAAACTGATTTGCTTGGATCTGGAAGGAGTTCTGGTACCGGAAATCTGGGTCGCTTTTGCGGAGGCGAGCAAAATTCCGGAGCTGAAAAAAACGACGAGGGACGAACCTGATTATGATAAGCTGATGCGTTGGCGCCTTTCTGTTTTAAAAGAGCATGGGCTCGGACTGAAAGAAATACAGGAGACGATTGCCTCTATCGACCCTCTTCCGGGGGCAAAGGAGTTTCTGGATGAACTGCGCAGCTTTGCGCAGGTGATTATTATCAGCGATACCTTTACGGAATTCGCACAGCCTCTGATGAAAAAGCTCGGCTGGCCGACAATTTTTTGCAATTCCCTCGTGGTAGCAGAGGACGGCGAGATCACGGATTATAAGATGCGGGTGGAAAATTCTAAACTGACAACCGTGCGGGCATTGCAGTCGATTGGCTTTGAAACGGTCGCAAGTGGAGACAGCTATAACGATCTTGGCATGATTTTAGCGGGAAAGAGCGGATTTTTATTCCGCACGACAGAGCAGATCAAAGCAGATTATCCGCAGATTCCGGCACTGGAAACCTATGAAGAGCTGCTAAACGCGTTGAAAGAAGCGTGAATTTTTTGTGAACTGCCTGGCTTCCATTGACACTATTTTGAAACGGTGTTATAGTACATGTAGAACAAAGATGATGACCGGATCGACAACCGGTAAGAGACATCCCCGGAAGTGATCCGGGGATGTTTGCGCTCTTGCAGAATGGAGGCAACAATGGCAGCAAAGAGAGATTATTACGAAGTGCTCGGCGTTTCCAAAAGCGCCGATGCCGATGCGATTAAAAAAGCATATAGAAAACTTGCAAAAAAGTATCATCCGGATGTGAATAAGGATGATCCGACGGCGCAGCAGCGCTTTCAGGAGATTACAGAGGCGTATGGTGTATTGAGCGATCCGAAACAGAAAGCGCTGTATGATAAGTATGGTCACGCGGCGTTTGACGGAAGTGGGGCAGGCAGCGCCGGCGCGGGCTCACAGGGCAGCTATGGACAAAATGGTGGATTCCATTCGTTCCACTTTGAGGGCGGAAATATGGATGACCTGTTTGGAGATTTGTTCGGCGGCATGTTTCACGGTAAATCCGGACAGAAGCAGTCCGGCAAGAGCTATCGGACGCATTTTGGAAGTGGATTCGGCGGAGTTGATGGTTACAGCCAGGGCTTCGGCGGCACAGCAGGCAGCGGCTATACCGGCGGGTTTGGCAGCTCGACCGGCAATGGCTACACTGGCGGTTTTGACGGCTTCGATTTTGTCGGCGGCAGCTACGGCGGCTTTGGCTCCTCTCAAAGAGGCGAGGATCTGCGCGCTGAGATCAGCGTCAGCTTTGACGAAGCGGCATTTGGCTGCGAAAAGAAGATCAGTTTGCAGGGACAGGATGGCAAGATATCTACCGTTCAGGTTAAAATCCCGGCGGGTATTGAATCCGGCAAGACGATCCGTTTGCGCGGAAAAGGTATGCCCGGAAGCAACTCGGCAGGTGACGGCGACTTGCTTTTGAAGGTAGATGTTCAGGAAAAACCTGGATTTGAACGAAAAGGCGCTGACCTGTATACAACGGTCAAAATCCCGTTTACGACGGCGGTGCTCGGCGGCGAAGCAGAGGTTGCGACGCTGACCGGCAAGGTTGTGTGCAGGATTAAACCCGGTACGCAGTCCGGCAGCAGGATTCGTTTAAAAGGCAAGGGCATCGTTTCGATGAAAGACGCATCCGTACACGGAGATCAGTATGTGACGGTTCAGATCGATGTGCCGAAGAATCTGTCCGCCGCTGCAAAGCAGAAATTAAGGGAATTTGAAGAAGCGTGCAAGGGTGGCAGCAGCCGCGGCGCAGCATAAAACAGTTTGATCGCCGGTGCTTTAAGTGGATGCGGCGTGCAAAAAGTGCGCCGTATGTGCACAGAAGTGCAGCACTGGTGTGTAACATAAACAATAGAATGCACGCTCAGCGAGCATTCTATTGTCATAAATAAAAAAATCTGAGAGGAAGCGTATGGGAAATGTCATAGATTATTTGATTCAGTATGGCGATCAGGCCTTTGCAGAGCGGGCATTTTGCGATGTGGATGTCCTGATTTTGGCACAGTTGTCCTATTTTGATTTCGGGAGTGCTGTGCCGACGATTGCGCAGCACAAAAAGAGTGTGACGCTGGAAGAAATCGACCGGACGGCTGATCTTTCTGCAGTGTTTGCAGATAAGTGGTACGGGGAAAACAACCGAAAGCTCTGGAATGCGCTGCTTGCTGGAAGACGGTTTCGCACGATGCGTTGCAATTATTATCGGGAGCGGATGGAGGAAGAGCAGGAGGCGCAGTTCGGAGCGGTTACTTTTTTCCCGGAAGGTTGTGAGCCGGTGGTGGCGTTTCGTGGAACGGATGATTCGGTTGTCGGCTGGAAAGAGGATTTTCGACTGGCATTTCGAAAACCGCTGGCATCCCAGGAAATGAGCAGTGTGTACTTAAATCAGGTCGGCTGCAAGCTTCCGGGAGCGTTTATGGTATGCGGACATTCCAAAGGCGGAAACCTGGCTGCCTATGCGGCGACCTGGGCGGAAACCGGCGTGCAGCGTAGGATTACGGATATTTATAGCTTGGACGGTCCGGGATTTTTGCCGGAAGTGTTTGAAGGGGATTCCTATGAGCAGATCAGAAGCCGTGTGCACCGGATTTTGCCGTATTCCTCTTTGGTGGGGATGCTTTTACAAAATTATGAACAGTATGAGGTTGTAAAAAGCTCCGGGATCGGCATTTTGCAGCATGATGCGTTTACCTGGCAGATTGAGGACGGAAAATTTGTCAAGGCAGTGGATATCGAGGCAAAACAGAAGCGGATGAACGAAGCACTGAACCAGTGGATTTTTACGCTTCCAGAGGAAGAGCGTCAGCTGTTTGTTGAAACGCTGTTTCAGGTAATAGACCAGACCGGCGTGACGACGCTGACAGAATTTTCAGAACACTGGAAGGAAAATCTCAAAAGCTGTTTAAAAAGTCTGAAAAGTCTCGATCCGGAAACCCGGAAACGAATCCGCAGAATTATTAAAATCCTGTTGGAGATTTACGGAAATACCTTGCGGGGAGAAAAAGAAAAATGAGATCGGAAAAGCTGATCTTCCACATCGACGTCAACAGCGCCTTTTTGAGTTGGAGTGCGCTGGAGAGGCTGCGCGGTCAGCCGGGCAGTCTCGATTTAAGGACAGTGCCATCGGCAGTTGGTGGCGATGAAGAATCCAGGCATGGCGTTGTGCTTGCAAAAAGTACACCTGCCAAAAAATATGGAATTACAACAGGAGAGCCTCTGGCAGCCGCACGTCGGAAATGTCCGGGGCTAATTGTCGTAAAGCCGGACTTCGCAGTTTATGTGGAACAGTCGAACCGTCTGCGCGCGTTATTGCGGCGCTATACGGATGCGGTGATTCCGTACAGCATCGATGAAGCGTGGGCAGAATTTGAGAATTTTGGCAGAATGTACGGTGAACCAGAGGCGTTTGCCAATAAGCTGCGCTGTGAAATCAAAGAAACGCTCGGATTTACGGTCAATATCGGGATTTCGACGAACCGTCTGCTCGCTAAAATGGCTGGGGATTTCAAAAAGCCGGATCTGGTGCACACCCTGTTTCCTGAGGAAGTTCCTGGAAAATTGTGGAACCTTCCAGTGGATCATCTTTTGTTTGCCGGAAAATCGACCTGTAAACGGTTGAAAGGTCTGGGAATTTATACGATTGGGGATCTGGCGCAGGCGGATTCCGGGATGCTTTTTGCGCATATGAAAAAGCATGGGCTTGCGCTGCAGGAGTATGCCAGAGGGCATGAAAGCGCCGGAATGTTTGATATGGATGCGGAAAATAAAGGATGCGGAAACAGCGTCACGACGCCGGAGGATGTGACAGACCCTGCCTATGCGCGTCAGATTTTGCTCTCTTTATGCGAAACAGTCGGAATCCGGCTGCGTGCAGAGCACAAAAAGGCGGGCGGCGTGTCGGTCGGAATGCGCACGGCAGGATTTGAGAACAGCAGCAGGCAGATGCAGCTGGAATCTTCGACGGATGTGACGGAGGAAATTTACCGGGCAGCATGGACGCTTCTGATGCGGATGTGGGACGGGAAAAAGCCACTGCGTCTTTTAAACGTGACGGCAACGCGGCTGACGGAGTTCGAATATCGTCAGTACAGCCTGTTTGATTCGGTAGATTACGAAAAGCTGGAAAAAGCGAATCAGGCGATCGACCAGATCCGCTCGAAGTTCGGAGAGAACGCCGTGATGCGCGCAAGCTTTTTAAAGAGCAGCGTGTCTCCTACGAGCGGTGGGCTGAATAAGGAAAAGCGGCGGGAAAGCATAGAGCGGGAAGTTGATGAGGAGGCGTGAGAGACGTCTCCTTTTTGTTTCATAAGAAATTGCGTCCTATGAAACAAAAAAAGACACATCACATTGTGATGTGTCTTACCGTGCAGGAAAAGAGACTTGAACTCTCATGATATTGCTATCATACGGACCTGAACCGTACGCGTCTGCCAATTCCGCCATTCCTGCATTGTCTGCTTGCCGCTGACAAGATGAAATATTAGCACAGTATAAAACAAAATGCAAGTCTTTTTTGTAAAAAAATAGCTTTAAGGAATAAAAAGGTTACTGTTCCCATGCGTCATTTGCAATACAATAGAATGCGCGTTCCACGAATATTCTATTGTCGCGAATCGCATCGTGGATGCTTTCCGCTGTGGAGGCTTCGAACCTTGTGTTTTGATCTGGACTGTGCTACAATCGAAAAGAAGGAGGCGGCAGAATCTGCCGGAAGGAAAACGATGGGAAAAAAACTGAGATTGTTATTTATTGGAAACAGTCATACTTATTATAATGATATGCCTTTGATGGCGGCAAAAAAAGCGAGGGCGGCAGGCTATGACTGCGAAGTTACGATGATCGCCCATGGCGGCTGGTTCCTGGCACAGCATGTTGCAGAGCCGGATGTGCGGTTTGATATTCTGTTCGGCAATTATGATTATGTTATTTTGCAGGAGCATGCGCATCCGTTTGGACCGGAGGAGAAGTTTTTCGAGGCGGCGCGGAAATTGAACGCTTGGATTCGGGAAGCAAACAGTACGCCTGTCATTTACATGACCTGGGCGATGAAGGAAGAGGAAGCGGTACAGCCCCGTATGACGAAAGCGCATCAGGAAATTGCAGAAGAAATTGATGCACTGCTGGCACCGGTTGGGGAAGAATGGTGGCAGTACAAAAAGAATCACCCGGAAATTGAAATGTATGCGGAGGACGGCGCACATGCCTCACCGGCGGGCTCAGATCTGGCGGCATCCTGCATCTGGGAAACCATTCGGGCAGATCTTGAAAAAAAATAAAATTTGTTGTTGACTTTCCGACGGCATAATGCTATTATACTTCTTGCAGCGGTTAACCGCTATGCGGAAGTGTCGGAATTGGCAGACGAGCAAGACTAAGGATCTTGTGATAGCAATATCGTGTGGGTTCAAGTCCCATCTTCCGCAGGAAGTATAAAAGCCTTGAGTTTCAAGGCTTTTTTTATTTCATAGAAATTTGTTTGAAATAGGGCATCAAGATATCTACGCAGCAGTGCTGACGAAAAAGAATATCAGCTTTTCACCTTTACAAACCGGTTTAAAAAGCATACATTAGAAATGATATCTGTCGACGAAAAAGTAGTTGTCGGACTGGAATGAAACATACAGCGGAGGATGAGACAAAATGGATACAAACAGCAGAATGCAGATCGCAGATAAGGCGATGAAGAGCTTTATTGCAAGATATTTCCGGGATGATGAGGATGGAACCGGCATGATTACCGGTGAGTTTTACTGGCCGAGGGCGGAGATCATGGAAGTTGTCATGGATGCCTGGGATAAGACCAAAGATCCTTATTATCAGGAACTGATGGGTAAAATGTACCGCGGATTTGTCAAAGAGTTTGGAGAAGACTGGTCGAACAATCCGTTTAATGATGATATCATGTGGATGACGATTGCCTGTGCGAGAGCCTATCAGGCATTTCACGAAGAGATTTATCTGCAGCAGGCAGAGAAGCATTTCAATCTGGTTTATGACCGCGCATGGAGCGACGATCTGGGCGGAGGCCTGTTCTGGAGAATCGAAAATACGACGAAAAACGCCTGCATCAACGGTCCTGCCGTGATTGCAGCGAGCCTGTTATATCAGATCACCAAAAATCAGAGCTATCTGGATCGTGCGATTGCGATTTATGACTGGGAAGTGAAGAAGCTTTTTGGCGACGACGGCGCGGTGTATGATTGTTATAACCTGGAAAAGGGCTTGAATGCGTGGTGTTCGACCTATAACCAGGGAACCTTTATCGGAGCGAGTGTATTTTTACATCAGCTTACCGGTGAAGAGAAATATGTAAAAAATGCGGTTCTGGCAGCGGATTATACAATGGAATACCTGTATAAAAACGGCATCATGAACAATGAAGCGGATGGAGACGACATGCCCGGATTTAAGGGGATTCTGGCAAGATGGCTCAGCAAGCTTGTTTATGAAGAAAACCAGACCAAGTATTTTGCATGGATGGAGAAAAATGCGGACAGCGCATGGCTGCACCGTAACACGCAGAACCTGATGTGGACGGCATGGGAGTTCCCGACCAATGAGTTCCCGCGCTGCGCATGGGGCTGCAGCGCGGCGGTAGCACAGCAGTTTGCGTGTCTGCCGTATCAAAAATAACAGTATTTCGTAAGAAACGGGAGGAACTTATGAAACGGGTACACTTAATTTGTAACGCACACCTCGACCCTGTATGGCTCTGGCGCTGGCAGGAAGGCTGCACGGAAGCGCTTTCCACATTCCGCACGGCAGAAGCCTTTACGGAGGAATTTCCGGACTTTGTGTTCAACCACAACGAAGCGATTTTATACGAATGGGTAAAGGAAAATGAGCCGGAGCTGTTTGCGCGCATTCAGCAGAAGGTTAAAGAGGGAAAATGGCATATCATGGGCGGCTGGTATTTACAGCCCGACTGCAATATGCCAAACGGCGAGTCCATTATCCGCAATATATCGGAAGGACATCGGTTTTTTGAAAAAGAGTTCGGTGTTCGCCCGACGACGGCAATTAATTTTGACTCCTTTGGTCACTCTGTAGGCTTGGTTCAGATTCTGAATCAGGCAGGATATGATACTTATGTGGTCTGCCGTCCGGCGAAGGCACAGTTTCCGTTCAGGGAACAGGATTATCTGTGGAAAGGTCTGGCAGGATCGGAGGTCTTGGTGCATCGTTCCGATGAAAATTATAACTCCGTTTACGGACATGTCGGAAAAGAACTGGAACAGTTTCTGGAAGATACGAAGGACGAACCGGTATCCTTATATCTCTGGGGCGTCGGCGACCACGGCGGCGGACCCTCCAGAGTGGATTTGACCGATGTGACAAAGCTGATCAAAGAGCGTGCGGAGGAGCTGGAGATTATCCACTCCAATCCGGAGGCTTACTTTAAAGAGAGAAAAGCGGCGAAAACCTCCTATCCGGTTGTGGAAAAGAGCCTGAATCCGGTTGCAGAGGGATGCTATACGTCCCAGGTTCGGGTAAAACAGAAGCACCGCCTGCTGGAAAATGAGATTTTAGTCGGCGAAAAGATGGCGACGCAGGCAGAGCTGTTATACGGTACGAAATATCCGAAGGAAGAGATTCACGAAGCAGTTCGTGCATTGTTGTTCTCAGAGTTTCATGATGCACTGCCAGGATCCGGCACACAGCAGGTAGAAGAAGATACGCTGCGCCTGCTGGATCACGGCCTGGAGCTGATGTCCCGCGTCAACTGCAGAAGCGCGATTGCGCTGACCGCAGGCGAGGCGCCGATCAAAGAAGGAAGCTCCTGCGCATTTTTATACAACCCACATCCGTATCCGATTACCGGACAGTTTGCGTTTGAAGTCGGACTGCCCAAACAGAACTGGGATCCTTGCTTTTATCATCCGAGAGCATCTGTAAACGGCGAAGAAGTGCCGACTCAGTCGGAGATGGAATGCAGTCATTTCTGCATCGACTGGCGTAAGAGAGTTGTCGTGGAAGCAACTTTAAAACCGTGTGCGATGAATCGGGTGGATGTCTGGTTTGATGCCATCGAAAAACGTCCGACCTTTGAACGGATTTCCAGAAAAGAAAACTTTGTTTTTGACAACGGAAAAATGCGTATAGAGATCAACCCCAGAACTGGTCTGGTGGATTCCTGGAAGGTCGGGGATACCGAATACTTAAAGCCTGGCAGCTTTTGCCCGGTAGCGATCGACGGTACTTATAATTCCTGGGGACTCTGGAAAAATGAGCCCGGAGCGCGCAGGGCGTTTACACTGCTGACAGACCACGAGGGAAGCGAATTCTCCGGATTATACGAACAGATCGAGCCCTCTGTGCGCGTGATCGAGGACGGTAAGGTGCGTACGGTTGTGGAAGCGCTGTTTGGCTGGCATAACAGCAAGCTGTATCAGCGTTATATTCTGCCGAAGAACGATACGCATATGGATGTGGAAATCGGCGTATACTGGAACGAAAACGATACTGTTTTGAAATGGATGATTCCGTCTGCAATGGAGCAGGGAACCTATTACGGACAGGTAATGTTCGGCAGGGAAGCTCTGGCACAGGAGGGGCAGGAAGTTGTCGCACAGCGCTGGAACGCGTGGACGGATGGTGAAAAGACGTTTACGGCAGTCAACGGCGGCAGCTATGGAAGCAGCATCGAAGACGGCGTGATTGGACTGACGCTGCTGCACTCTGCGGGCTATTCTGCAGCGGATTTCGATGAGAAAAAGACGCTGCATGAGGTTCGCCACACCGTTCGGATGGAACAGGGAGAACGTAAGTTTGCATTCCGCTTTGAAGCAGGAAAGACAGATCTTTTGGACAACGTGGATCGCACTGCACAGGCTTATAATGAAGAGCCTTATGTGCTCGCCTTCAATGCATCCGGAGCCGGAGAAAAGAAATCGCCCGCAATTTTGGTCGATCAGGCAAATGTTCTGGTCTCTGCATGGAAAAAGGCAGAAAACGGGGAAGGATATACGCTTCGTCTCTATGAGAGCACCGGTAAAGATACTGCAGCGGTTGTAGCGCTGCCGTTTGCAGGCGTTACCTGTCCGGTATCTTTAAAAGGATTCGAGATCAAAACGCTTCATTATGACGAACAGACAAAACAGCTGACAGAAGCGGATCTGCTGGACTGATTTCCAACAATGGAATGCACGCCGGAATGCACGCCCTGCGGGCATTCCATTGTTATGAAGAACAGAATCGCCCGCATACAGACATTCTGCCGTATGGGAGTGACAAAGGAACTACAGGAAGACATGACAGAAAAAATTTGCAGTTTTTGGAATTATGAAAAAAAAGACCGGCCGTTTAACGTCCTGTTAGCAGGAGTATCCTATTGCGATGGGACGTACCGGATCGAGAGAAAGCCGGAAAATCTTTATTCGTTTGAATATATTTACAGTGGAAAAGGGATGCTGGTGATCGACGGACAGCGCCTGGAGCCACGGGCGGGGGATGTGTATTTTTTAAAAAGAGGAATCCCGCACTGCTATTGGTCGGATGAGGAGGAGCCGTGGACGAAAATCTGGATCTGCTTTAACGGACTGATGGCGGAAGCAATGTTTTCCGCTTATCTGGATCGAACCGTGTACCTGATGCACAACTGCGATATCTCCGGGCAGATGGAAGCACTTCTGCAGCGTCTGGAGCAGTTCGATGGGGATTACGATAAAATGGCGGACGAGACGGCAGTTGCAGTGCTGGAGATTCTCCAGAAACTTCATAATCAGGGCAGCAGCCATACCCGCACGCTCCCGGAGCAGATTAAGGAATGGATCGATCTGCATGTGGAGGAAAATGTCAAGTTAGAGCAGCTGTGTGAAAGCCTGCATTATTCCAGAAACCATTTGATCAACCAGTTCCGGAACCGCTATCAGATCACGCCGTATCAGTATCTGCGAGAACAGAAAATCGAAGCGGCAAAGCGCTATCTGCTCTATTCCGGCATGTCGATTCAGGAAATCGCAGAGCGGCTGTCCTATACGGATGAAAATTATTTTCACAGCTGCTTTAAAGAGGCGACCGGACTGACCCCGGGCAATTTCCGAAAATTCGGTTCGGTCTATCCGACGGAGTACGGACAGAAGCAATAATGTGGCGCAGGCAGAGTCTTTTCAAAAAAGGCAGGCGCCAAAAAGCTTGCAAAATCAGGGAATGATTGACAGCTCGGGCTGTTTTCATTATAATTTACTCATAGTAGAAAGTGCTGAAACTACAGCAGTTTCTGCATGAGGAATGAATGAAAACGGCCCGGATTTTTTCTGTTCGGGCAGACAGGAGCAGAAAGATGAAATGCCCTTTTTGCGGTCGGGACAATACGAGAGTAATTGATTCCCGTCCATCCGATGATAATAACGCGATTCGCCGCCGCCGGGTATGCGATGTGTGCGGCAAACGTTTTACGACCTATGAAAAGGTAGAGACGATCCCTCTGATTGTCATCAAAAAAGATAACAACCGGGAGCCCTACGACCGTTCCAAGATCGAAGCCGGCGTGCTGCGTGCCTGCCATAAGCGTCCGGTCAGCGCCAACGAGATCACAGGGCTGATCGACGAAGTGGAGACAGATATTTTTTCCAGGGAAGAAAAGGAGATCCCAAGCAGCGTGATCGGGGAGCTGATCATGAACAAACTGAAAGATCTGGATGCGGTCGCCTATGTGCGGTTTGCTTCTGTTTACCGCGAATTTAAAGACGTAAATACCTTTTTTGACGAACTGCGCAAGGCCGTTGAAAAAAAGAAAAAATAAATCTTGCAATTTGATTCACTCCTGTATACAATAAGTGAGGCGTTGGGAAAGACGACGCTCTGTTTTTCGCCGCACGGGAATTCGCTTCCCGATGAAAAACGCGTTGGTGTATCCCGACACAGCTTTTTGGTGCGGACAGCTGCCGCAACCGGAAAGTACAACTGAATAAAGATCAAATCAAAAAGGAGAAACACATGAAGACAAAAGCAGGAAAAAAAGTTCTTTTGACTTTGGTGTGCGCAGCACTGACTATTGCACTGGGCGCGTGCTCGGGCGATAAGGCGGGAAAGGAATCTTCTCAGATTACCATTGGAATTCCTCAGGATGTGGACAGTCTTGACCCCCACAAAGCAGTGGCGGCGGGAACCAAAGAGGTATTGTTCAATGTATTCGAAGGTCTTGTAAAGCCTGACAGCGAAGGAAACTTAAACGACGCTGTAGCAGAGAGCCATACCATTTCGGAAGATGGAAAAGTGTATACCTTCACGCTTCGCGATGGGGTAAAATTTCATGACGGCACAACTGTTACGGCGGAAGATGTAAAATATTCCATTGACAGATGTGCCGATACCAGTAACGGTGACCCGTTGGTATCGGCTTTTTTGGCGATTGACAGCGTGAATATCATTGATGAGAAAACCGTTGAGATCGTATTAAAAGAAGGAAATACCGACTTCCTCCCTTACCTGACCGCAGCGATCATACCGGCAGCCAACGAGGATCCTGAGAGCAATCCGATCGGAACCGGCCCGTACAAATATGTATCCCGTTCCCCTCAGGAAAATGTGATCTTAGAGAAATTCGATGAATACTGGGGTACACCGGCAAACATCGATACCGTAAAGCTTCAGGTAATCGCGAATGCGGACACGATTGTGACCAGCTTAAACGGCGGTTCAGTTGATATGTTTGCGAGAATTTCCCAGGCACAGGCAGATCAGCTGTCCGATGATTTCGATGTGCTGGAAGGTACGATGAACCTTGTGCAGGCGATGTATTTAAACAATGCAAAAGAGCCCTTTAACGATGTACGGGTTCGCCAGGCACTTTGCTATGCGGTAGATCCGCAGGGCATTATGGACATGATTTCCGACGGCAAGGGAACGCAGATCGGCAGCAGCATGTTCCCGTCGTTCGGCAAATATTATATGGAAGAGTTAAATGATCTGTATGCGACCAATATCGAAAAGGCAAAGGAGCTGCTGACAGAGGCAGGCTATCCGGACGGATTTTCCTTTACGCTGACCGTTCCTTCCAACTATCAGCAGCATGTCGATACCGCGCAGGTAATTGCAGAACAGTTAAAGGAGATCGGTGTAACTGCCAATATCCAGCTGATCGAATGGGAGAGCTGGCTGTCTGATGTTTATTCCGACCGTAATTACGAAGCGACCGTAGTTGGCGTAGACGCATCCAGTCTGACTGCAGCGGCGCTGCTGTCCAGATTCGAAAGCACTGCTTCCAATAATTTCATTAACTTTAATGATCCTGCCTATGACGAAGCATACAAAGCGGCAGCAGCAAGCGCAGACGATGACGAAAAGACCGGATATTATAAGGAATGCGAAAAGATTCTGGCAGAGGATGCGGCAAATGTATACATTCAGGATCTGCCTTCCTTTGTAGCCCTGAACAAAAAATACGGCGGTTACGAGTTCTACCCGCTGTATGTACAGGATTTTGCAAAGCTGTATATCGTTGACGAACAGACGGAGTAAAAATTCATGAAGTATTTGGCAAAAAAACTGGCTGGTTTTGTGATGACTATGCTGGTGGTATCTTTCCTGGTATTTGCGGCGTTTGCCGTAATACCGGGAGATCCGGCCACAGCGATGCTGGGCACGCAGGCGACCCCTGAAAAACTGGCGGCGCTGCGGGAACAGATGGGATTAAATGAACCGCTCTTGGTGCGCTTTGGCAGCTGGGCGGTCAATTTTATACAGGGAGATTTCGGAACCTCCTACAAGTATCAGATGGCGGTGCGCAGCATGATCGCCGAAAAGATTCCGGTCACGCTGACACTTACGGCGATGTCCTTTCTGATTATGGTGGCAGTTTCGATTCCGGTCGGTCTGTTCTGCGCGCATCACGCGGGTGGAAAGGTAGATCGTATCGTCCTGATCGTCAATCAGGTGATCATGGCGATTCCACCGTTCTTTTCGGGCATCCTGATCACGCTTCTGTTTGGTCTTGTGCTGCATTTGTTTACACCGGGCGGGTATGTGTCCTATACGACGAGCGTCACAGGCTTTCTGGGATATCTGATCTTTCCGTCGGTCGCGATTGCGCTGCCGAAAGCGGCGATGGCGATCAAGCTGCTGCGCACATCCGTACTGTCTGAGATGAAGCTGGATTATGTCCGCACGGCATACAGCAGGGGAAATAATACCAAAGGAGTGCTGTACCAGCATGTGCTGCGCAACGCGATCATCCCGGTTATTACGTTTCTGGGCATGGCGCTTGCAGATATGGTCGCGGGAAGTATTGTTATCGAACAGGTGTTCAATATCCCCGGACTGGGCAGGATTTTGCTGACTTCAATTTCCAACCGGGACTATCCTGTAGTACAGGCGATCATTGTATTTATCGCATTTATCGTTATTTTTACAAATTTCCTGGTGGATCTTCTGTATCAGAAGATGGACCCCAGAATTACATTGGATTGATTAGGCGATTATGAAAAAGAAAATGAACAAAAATCTGACAGTTGGACTCTGGCTTACCGGAATCATGCTGACGCTGATTCTGGTAGGTTTTTTCTGGACACCCTATAATCCGGAGACGATGGATAATGCAGCAAAGCTATCCGGCGTCTCTTTTTCGCATCTGATGGGCTGCGACAATTTCGGACGGGACATTTTCAGCAGAGTATTAAAAGGCGGCGGCACGACGTTTTGCGTGGCGCTTGGCACAGTAGCGATCGGCACGGTATTTGGTGTTATCATCGGGGCGTTTACCGGATATTTCGGTGGAATTTTGGATGAAGTTTTGATGCGCATCAACGATGTGCTGTTTGCATTTCCAAGCATCCTGCTGGCGCTTGTGTTCGTAACCCTTCTTGGCGGCGGCACATGGAACGTGATTATTGCGCTGGGCATTGCATTTATCCCGAGCTTTGCGAGAATTGTCCGCGGCGAGTTTATCCGCTGTAAAAATATGGATTATGTCAGAAGCGCGAAGCTGGCGGGAGCGGGGGATCTGCGGATTATGTTTATCCATATCCTGCCCAATACCGTACCGGTGCTTTTATCTGCAATCATGATCGGCTTTAACAATGCCGTGCTGGCGGAAGCAGGGATGAGCTATCTGGGCATCGGCGTGCAGCCGCCGCAGTCCAGTCTTGGAAGAATGCTGTCGGAAGCACAGACCTATCTGTTTTCTGCCCCGGGCTTTGCGTTGTTTCCGGGAATTTTTCTGATTATGCTGGTGCTGGGATTTTCTCTGCTCGGAGAAGGATTAAAGGATCGGGAAAAGGAGTAAGGCGATGCTTGACGTTAAGGATTTGAATATCGAATTTCATGATCACCTGGTGCCCGAAACGGTTGTGCATCAGGTCAGCTTCCATATGGACGCAGGGGAGATCGTCGGACTGGTAGGGGAATCCGGTTCCGGAAAATCCATGACCGCACTGGCGATCGCCGGACTTTTGTCCCGCCATGATATGAAAAAAACGGGAGAAATTTTATTCGAGGGAACCGATCTGCTGCACTGCGAACGAAGTTTTTTAAGAGAGCTTCAGGGAAACGATATTTCCGTCGTTTTTCAGGAGCCGATGACATCGTTAAACCCGGTTTACCGCATTGGCTGGCAGGTGGAAGAACCGCTTCGCATCCATCATCCGGAGCTGTCTGCGCAGGAGAGAAAGCAACGGGCGCTGACGCTGTTAAAGCAGGTGGAATTGGAAGACCCGGAGCGGATTTATCAGTCATACCCGCACCAGATTTCCGGTGGACAGAGACAGCGCGTCATGATCGCGGCTGCGATGATCTGTGAGCCGAAGCTTCTGATTGCGGATGAACCGACGACCGCGCTGGATGTAACGGTTCAGGCGCAGATTGTGAAGCTGTTAAAGCGGATCAACCAGAAAAAAGAAACTGCCATTTTGTTTATTTCCCATGATTTGAGCCTGGTGCGCAGACTCTGCAGCCGCGTGATCGTCATGAAAGACGGCAGAATTGTGGAACAGGGAGCGATGGAGGATATTTTTGAGAACCCGCAGCAGGAATATACGCAGAAGCTGATTACAGCAATTCCTCGCTGTGTCAAAAAGAATTCCGGACGTAGCGCAAAAACGGAGGAAGCACATGGCTGACGTGATTTTAAAGGCAGAGCATCTGAAAATCGGCTTTTTTTCGGAACGGCACAGCCTGTTTGAAAAGAGAAAACGCAACGAAGTGTTAAAGGATCTGTCCTTTACGATGGAGAAAGGCGAGGTGCTGGGGCTTGTGGGTGAATCCGGCTGTGGAAAAAGCACGCTCGCGAAGGTAATTCTGGGGTTGTTAAAGCCGGACTCCGGGACGGTGATCGTGTCCGGCAATCGTCCGCAGATGGTGTTTCAGGATCCGTATGGCTCCCTGAATCCGGCGAAGAAAATCGGCTGGATTATGGAAGAACCGCTTCGAATTCAGAGAAAGCTTCCTGGAAAAGAACGGAGGCAGAAGGTACTCGAAATGTTAAAAAAAGTCGGTCTGGATGAAAAAATTGCAGACCGTTACCCGAACCAGCTTTCCGGTGGGCAGAGACAGAGAGTCTGCATCGGAGAAGCGTTGATGACAAATCCCGGACTTTTGGTGGCGGATGAGGCGGTTTCTGCACTGGACGTGACGATTCAGGCACAAATTCTGGAGCTTTTGGAGCAGCTGAAGGAGGAAATGGGACTGTCGATTTTATTTATTTCCCACGATATGCGCGTTGTTTATCAGCTCTGCGACAGGGTTATGATTATGAAGGACGGCACAATTGTCGAAAGCGGTGATGTGGATACCGTTTATTTTTCCCCACAGCACGAATACACAAAAGAGCTGCTGGAGGCGGCAGGAATCGGAGAGGATGAAGCATAAATGGGCATGTTGGAAATTTTTTATCCGGATGAAACGGCGGATACCTCCTATGGAATCGATTACGAGGCGCTGTACCGAAAAGGATACCGCGGACTGATTTATGACGTGGACAATACGCTGGTGCCGCATGGCGCGCCGGCGGACGACCGTGCAAAAGCGCTGTTTGAAAGGCTGCATACCATCGGCTTTTCGGCGGTGCTTTTGTCGAACAATAAGGAACCGCGCGTAAAAAGCTTCGCAGAGGATGTAAAGTATGCAGACTATATTTTCAAGGCGGATAAGCCGTCGGTAAAAGGCTATGAAGAGGCGATGCGCCGGATGGGGACGACAAAAGAAACGACTCTTTTTATCGGCGATCAGCTTTTTACGGACGTCTGGGGCGCAAAAAGAAGCGGAATCCGCAGTATTTTGGTCAAACCGATCCATCCCAAAGAGGAAATCCAGATCATTTTTAAAAGACAGCTGGAAAAAATTGTGCTACACTTTTATTATCGGCAGAAAAGCCGGAAAGAAATGCAGTAAAGGAACTGAAACAGGATGGACGAAAAGGATACAGTAGGAGCAGTAGAGATCGGAGGCAGGACGAGACTGTGCGGTCTGATCGGGAACCCGGTGGAGCATACGCTTTCCCCGATGATCCACAATACGCTGGCAGCGGCGTGCGGCTGCGATATGGCATACCTGCCCTTTCTGGTGGAAAAGGAGGGGCTGGGTGCAGCGGTCAAAGGTGCGTATGCGTTAAACGTGCTGGGCTTAAACGTCACAGTGCCGTACAAGATGGCGGTAATTCCTTATTTGGTGAGCGCAGATAAGCTGGCGGCAGATGTGGAATCTGTTAACACGCTCGTCCGCACAGAGGGCGGATACCGCGGCTACAACACGGATATGAGCGGCTTATACCGTGCGATGCAGGAGGATAAGGTTGAAATCAAAGACCGTGATGTCGTGATACTCGGCGCAGGCGGAGTTGGCAGGGCAATTGCGTTTTTGTGCGCACAGAAGGGCGCGGAACGGGTCACTATTTTAAACCGCAGTGTCGATAAGGCGTGTAGTGTTGCAGAAGAAGTGAAGGAGAAAACCGGCTATCAGGCGATCCATGCCAGAACAATTGCAGAGGCGGGAAGACTCGATGGAAGAGACTATCTGGCGATTCAGGCGACCAGTGTGGGATTATTTCCGGACAGCGAAAAGGCTGTAGTGGAGGACAGCGCTTTTTATGAAAAGGTGGGCACCGGCTATGACCTGATTTATCGACCGGCGGAGACGAAATTTATGCGTCTGGTAAAAGAAAATGGCAAAGAGGCGTATAATGGCCTGAAGATGCTTTTGTATCAGGGTGTGGAAGCGTTTGAATTGTGGAATAACGTAGCAGTTTCCAAAGAGACAGCGGACAGAATTTATCAGAGAATGGAACAGGAATTAAGTGGAAAGTGAGGAAACAGGCAGTGGGAAATGTTGTATTGATCGGTTTTATGGGATGCGGAAAGAGCAGTGTGGCAGTAAAGCTTTCGTATCGGCTCAAGAGACAGATGACGGATACGGATCGTCTGATTGAAAAGAAACAGGGAAAATCGATTCGGGAAATTTTTGAACAGGACGGAGAAGAAGCGTTCCGGCAGATGGAGACACAGACGCTTCAGGAATTGAAGGAAACAGCGAAGAATCAGGTAATTTCCGTCGGCGGCGGAACTCCGGTACGGGAAGAAAACCGTACCCTGATGAAAGAGATCGGAAAGGTAGTCTATCTGCGTGCAAAAGCGGAAACCTTATATGAACGGCTCAAAAAAGATACCAACAGACCTCTGCTGCAGGGCGGCGACGAGGATTTAAAGACAAAGATCCAGGGACTTCTTGAAAAAAGAAGCAGCGCGTATGAAGAAGCTGCGGACTTGATTATTGATGTGGACGATAAGCCTTTTGGACAGGTGTTATATGAAATCGAGCGCGGGATTCGTCCGTCCTATCGGGACAATGCAAACACAGCGTCGGAGGAGGGCGGCTATAAAGGAAAATATTCCCAGAGGTATCCGCTTGGTCAGCGCTTTGGTTATGGTACAAGGACGCCCTACGGAAAACCTTCCTACGGAACATTTGGCTCTTACGGACAGTCTGCAGTCGGCAGCCGCTTTTTATCCGGCGGACGTTCTTCGTATGATGGACACACTGAAGGGGATTTACAGACACTGGCAAACACCTGTTCGACAGAAGAAAAGGCCCAGTCCTATGGATCTCAGCCCTATGGGCAGTCCTCTTATGGGCAGCAGGCAGAGGGCGGTCAGCTCTTTTACAGACAGCAGTTTTCCCGTGCGGCGGCAGAAAAAGAAAAGAAAAAGTCTCTGCGCAAGCTTTTGGTCATCAACGGTCCCAACTTAAACTTCCTTGGCATCCGCGAAAAAGGAATTTATGGCACGCAGGATTATAATGATCTGTTAAATATGATCGCACAGAAGGGACTGGACTGTCATGCTGCAATCAGCGTGTTCCAGAGCAATCACGAGGGTGCGATTATTGATAAAATCCAGGAAGCGTATTTTGATAAGACAGAGGGCATTATCATCAATCCCGGCGCTTATACGCACTACAGCTATGCCATCCGCGACGCACTGGCAAGTATTACCGTACCAAAGGTAGAAATCCATATTTCCAATATTATGGAACGAGAAGATTTCCGAAAAGTATCTGTGACAGCTCCTGTCTGCGATAAGCAGATTTACGGACATGGATTAAACGGATATCTGGAAGCAATAGATTTTGTACTGGAAAAACTTGACGAACAGGAATGAGTTGAAGTATGCAAAAAAGATGGAATTTTGCAGGAATGATAAAAGAAATAGGGATTCTGACCGCCGCAGTAGCAATTATTGCGGCGGCAGTCTATTTTTTTCTGGTGCCGAGCCATGCGTCGGTCAGCAGTATTTCCGGCCTTGGCATCGTAGTATCTAATTTTATACCGCTTCCGCTGTCCGCGATTACGATGATCCTGAATGTGGTTTTACTGGTGATCGGTTTTCTTACCTGTGGAAAGGAATTTGGGGCAAAGACAGTCTATACGAGCATTATGCTGCCGTTGTTTCTGGGGATGTTTGAACTTCTGTTTCCTGATTTTACTTCCCTGACTGACAGCCAGGAGCTGGATGTGCTTTGCTATATTCTGGTCGTCAGCATTGGATTAAGCATCCTGTTTAACCGAAATGCATCGTCCGGCGGACTGGATATTGTGGCGAAGATCATGAATAAGTATCTCCATATGGATCTGGGAAAGGCGATGTCCTTATCCGGCATGTGCGTAGCGCTTTCTGCGGCACTCGTATACGATAAAAAGACGGTGGTGCTGAGTATTCTGGGCACCTATTTTAACGGAATCATTTTGGATCATTTTATTTTTGACAACAATATCAAACGCCGTGTCTGCATTATTACGAAAAAAGAAGAACAGCTGCGCCGCTTTATCATAGAAGAGCTGCATAGTGGAGCAACGGTTTACGAGGCAATTGGCGCGTATAATCTGGAAAAGCATAATGAAATCATCACAATCGTGGATAAAAGCGAATACCAGAAGCTGATGAATTTTATCAATCGGGAGGATCCGAAGGCGTTCATCACGGTGTATACGGTGTCCGATATGCGTTATCAGCCGAAGGTGTGGGAGAAAAAGTAAAAAAGTAGGCAGAATGGAGGACGGTACAGTTCCACGCGCCATTCGCAATACAATAGAATGCACGCTCCGCGAACCTTCTATTGTCATGAACCACGCCTGCGGTGCTTCCCGCGGTGGCTGCGCCACCGTTGCTTTTGCTCATAGAGCTACGAAGGAACTGTTGGTTAAAAAAGTGTTGACGTTTGTCTGCAACTGTGATAATATATCATTCGTCACTGAGATATGTGACATGGACTTCTAAAAAAGTTCAAAAAGTGCTTGACATCGACAAACAGTCC
>ENA-OROZ01000311-OROZ01000311.1-human-gut-metagenome-genome-assembly--contig:-NODE-311-length-57419-cov-14.501238_pt1 | contig 57419 bp, 34 predicted proteins | sample MGYA00242138_ERZ509066 | MGnify/ENA primary metagenome ERZ509066 (study PRJEB26280, sample SAMEA2338691) | human gut metagenome | biome: human gut; feature: human-associated habitat; material: faeces... | reverse complement strand
GTGGAGCCGTTGCGTGTTGCGCAGCCGGTGGTTGAATTGGGCGGCGCTGTCTTGGTGGCACGTGTGCTTGCCGCCGCAATTGCAGTGTTTTTGCTTGTCACAATCACTAAGTTTAAAAACCTGAAAATGCAGCAAATGCTGTGTTCTGTAGGCGTTATGCTCATGTTGGCGGAAATTGCCGTTGTGGCTGGCGGATATTTTATGGCGGTTGTTGAGCCGAGATTCACGATGACAGCTCCGCTGCCTGTGCTTGCACTTGCCTGCACGCTGATGGCGAAGAGCCGTATCCAAAAAGACTATAAAATCATCCACGATTGCGACCGTTTGCGCTAATGTATCGGTTTGAAAATCAGAAGAGTGCGAAAATATTTCTGAAATATTTGGACTGATTGCTTTGTTTTTAGGAAATTAATGGTTACTTTTGCAGTCCGAAATACTGAATAATAACGAAATAAGATACAAAAATGAAAAGAACATTCCAACCTTCGAACAGAAAGAGAGTGAACAAACACGGTTTCCGTTTAAGAATGTCGACTGCCGACGGACGCAAGGTGCTTGCTCGCCGTCGTGCTAAAGGTCGTGCACGTCTGTCGGTTTCTCACTCTATCAATAAGTAATACTTTAATAGGGTTACGCAGAACGAATAGTTCCGTTGTCGTATTTTTGCGATGACGGTTCTTTTTGTGTGTATACGCGTCTGGTTTTTTGCGCCTCTTTGCTTGCCGGCACTCCGGATTTCTCTGATTTTGAAATCTAAAAAAACGAATCCAAATCTTTAAAAATGGAAAAAGACAATCTTTTGTCGATAAAATGTGACATTTTGTTGGATTTATTTGGAATTGTGTTTACAAAGTGATAAATTTGCCGTCGAAAAGAGGTAGGATATATAGATTTTGAAAAAGGAGGTTTGAAAAATAGATGCAATGTCCAGGCAAAGCTTCTCTGGCAAATTCCAGATGTTTTGTCGGCAATTGGCATAGTTTGATAAGCGAATAGATTAAAAGAATTTTATTTCATATTGATTTGTTTTATGTGTGATGATCCCCGGGAGGCTGCGAAGTTTTTCGGGGTTTTTCGTGTAAAACTGTCAATTTGTCGGTAAAAACGCAGTGAAAATATCAAAAGTATTGTTTTTACAGGTGTGTGTGTTACTTTTGTGGTGATACAATGGTTTTAGGTTTAGATTTTTTAGTTTTGATTATGAAAAAGATGTTTGTTGTTCCAGCATTGTTGCTGGCAATGTCGGTGTCGTCGCAGGCGGAAACTTCGCTTGCGATGACTCGTGTTGATGGCGGAATGCAGGAGTTGCGTAATCTCTGTTTGGAAAGTGAACATTTCGACATACGTAAATGTTTTTTTTACGATGGATGGCGATACGTTATATTGTATGGCAGTGTCGGTATAGTAGGCACTGCATTTGGCGGAGGCCGTCCTTGACAATGGCATTACAAGTGCAAGAAAATAAGATTTGTTTCATGTGTGAATTTTGGCATCTTGGAGGCTGTGAAGTTTCTGGGATGTTTTTTTATTGTGAAATTTTCAAAAGACATATTTTGTTTGTAGTCGTCATTGGACTACCTTTGTATTGCTTATTTTTTAATCAGTGAAAAAATATAATCGATGAGAACAAGGATATTTATGCTGTTGCTGGCAGTGCTCGTGCTGGCAGGATGCGGTAGAGAGAAAAAAATCGAGTCGGAGCTGCTCGGCATAGAGGAGAAAGACGGATATACGCTGGTGACCGTACGCGATCCGTGGAAGGCTGGACAGACACTTCACCGCTATGCGCTTGTGCCACGCGACAAGCCGCTTCCCGACGGGCTTCCCGATGCGACGGTGATAAAAGTGCCGTTGCGCTCGGCGGTGGTCTACAGTGATGTGTATGCCCGTCCGATTGTGGAGCTGGGCTGCGGAAATGCCATCGTCGGAGTGCTCGATGCACAGTATTTCAAGACACCCGAAGTGGTTGCCGGTTTGAAATCCGGAAAGATATCCGACTGCGGTTCGTCGATGTCGCCATCCACTGAACGTATCGTCAGTGCCGCGCCGGAGGCCATATTCCTGTCGCCGATGCAGAACAGCGGTTATGGAGCGATAGGCAATATGGGAATACCTATTGTTGAGATGGCAGACTATATGGAGTCCACGCCCCTTAACCGCGCACGCTGGATTGAGTTTATCGGACTGCTCTTTGGCAAGAGCGGTCAGGCAGCGAAGGTCTATACGCAGGTGGCTAAGGATTATGCCGCGGTGAAGGCTGTTGCTCAGAAAGCCGACAAGCATCCCATGGTGATTTCAGAATATGCCATCAACGGGGTATGGTATGTGCCAGGAGGCAAAAGCTACAAGGCTTCGCTTTATGCCGATGCCGGCGCAGCATATCCATGGGCTGCCGACCAGTCGACTGGATCGTTGTCGCTCGACTTTCCGCAGGTGCTCGACAAGGCTCAGAAAGCCGACTTCTGGCTTGTCACCGTCTACGGACAGACGCTTGACCGCAAGTCAATGCTTGCGCTTTATCCGCACAACGACCGTTTCAGCGCGTTTTCCAATCATGGAGTCTATTATGTCGATTCCGCCACAAGCGGGATTTTTGAGGAAACGCCGTTCCACCCCGAGCGTCTGCTTCGCGAATACGTGAAACTGTTTCATCCCGACTTGTTGCCTGACTACTCGTTGCAATATTATAAACCGATGGGGGATTGATAGATGGCACGTTTCCGTATAGTGACGGCTTTGCTCGTTTTTGCGATAGTCGCTCTCGCTTTGTCGCTTCTGCTTGTGGGCACAGTCGATGTGCCGGCTGTTGAGGTGTGGCGCATTCTGACCGGTCGTCCGTCAGACTATGAGCCGTGGAATTTTATAATATTCGAAAGTCGGCTGCCGCTTGTCGTCACGGCTGCGCTTGCCGGAGGTGCGCTCGCCGTGTCGGGACTGCTGTTGCAGACCCTGTTTGGCAACACGCTCGCCGATCCCTCGATTCTTGGCATATCCACTGGGGCAAGTCTGGGTGCCGGATGCGCTATGCTTGCGTTCGGCAGCTCGTTTGCCACTGTTCTTGGTGTCGCCGCTGGCGGATATGTAGCCACGCTTACCGGCGCATTTGTGGGAGCGATGGTTGTGATGGCTTTGCTGCTCGTGATGTCGAACGTTGTGAAGAGCAGCACGATGCTGCTTATTGTTGGTATCTTGATAGGTTATATCGCCTCGTCGGCAATCTCGTTGCTTAATTTCTTTGCCACAGAAGAGGGTGTGCATTCGTTTGTGATATGGGGGCTTGGCAATTTCTCTGGAGTCACGCTCCGCCAATTGCCGGTTTTTGCCGCTGTTGTGGTTGTGGGGCTTGCCGCCTCGTTGCTGCTGATAAAGCCGCTCAACGCCTTGCTGCTGGGCAGGCGTTATGCTGAAAACCTTGGCGTCAACCTTCGCTCCACGCGCAATGTGCTGCTTGTGGTCACCGGACTGCTTACAGCCGTTGTCACGGCATTCTGCGGTCCTATAGGATTTATCGGACTTGTGGTGCCCCACGTGTCGCGTCTGCTGCTCCGCACGTCCGACCACTACCGGTTGATTCCTGTGGCTATCCTTGCCGGCGCGGTTGTGGCGATGGCGTGCACGCTGGTGAGTGTGTTGCCGATGGACAATGGTATGATTCCTATAAATGCAATCACGCCGATTGTCGGTGTGCCGGTGATACTTTACGTGATAATCAACCGCCGTAAGATATTCTATTTCAACTGACAGAGATGAAACGCTTGCTCGAAATTAAAAACGTGTCTGCCGGATATGTTGTGGACAAGAAGATAAATGTTGTGGTGGCTGACGCATGCCTGTCGCTTTGCGGCGGACAGCTTGTGAGTATGCTTGGCGCAAACGGTGCCGGCAAGTCAACCTTGCTGCGCACCATTGCTGGGACGCAGAGGCCGCTGCAGGGGGATGTGCTTGTCGATGGAAAATCGTTGAAATCAATGAGCCGCAAGGAGTTGGCCAAGATGGTGAGCGTCGTGTCGACCGACCGCACTCAAGCCGGCGGATTGACTGTTGAGGAACTTGTGGGACTCGGGCGTCAGCCTCACACGGGATTCCTCGGGCGTCTTGACAGCAGCGACCGTGAGATTGTGGCAGAGGCGATGGAGGCGGTGGGAATAAGCCATAAGGCTGAAAAATTTGTCGCCGAACTTTCCGACGGCGAGCGCCAGAAAGCGATGATTGCGCGCGCTGTGGCGCAGCAGACACCCGTAATCCTACTCGATGAGCCTACATCGTTTCTCGATGTGGCGAGCCGTGTCGACGTGTTGCAGCTGCTTCACCGTCTGGCTTACAACGAAGGCAAGGCCATACTGCTGTCGTCGCACGACGTCTCGTTGTCGTTGTCGCTCAGCGACCGCTTGTGGCTGCTTTTGCCAGGGGGCGTAATCGTTGACGGGCAGACGGAGGATTTGGTGCTTTCGGGACGGTTGGATGAACTGTTTCTGTCGCGCTCGGTGACCTTCGATATGCTGACAGGAGAGTTTGCCGCGGTGCTGCCTGCCGGACATAGGTCGGTGGCATTGCGTTGCAGCGACCCGTCGTTGAGTCATTGGGCAACAAATGCGTTGCTCCGCAGCGGTTATGCTGTGGGTGACGACGGCAAGGTGGAGGTGTCTGTTGTGTCGGCCACCGACATCAGCGTCGGCGGCAGGCGCTGCAGCTCATTTGCCGGGATGCTCGGCGCGCTTGAAGTGGAATCCTAAGCACACGTTGTCGTATTGCCGTGTCAGCCGCATAGCCATTTTAAACGTGGCGTTGTCGGCTGACACGGCAACCGCCGACACCAATCCGATAAGTTGTTTGACGTCGACGGTGAGAGTCATGCGGTTGCCGTCTTTCTGCAGATAAGCCTTCTGGTTGCTGTAGGCAGCCGGAATGCGTACCTGCGATGAGTGGAGCGAAAGGTTGTAACTGTTGCCTGAAATCCTGTCAAGGCGTCCTTCCACGGGCACGTCGCGCACGAAGATGACAAAGGTGTTTTCGTCGGAAAACTCAATATGAGTGTCATCGAGCTGCAGTTGCTCATAGTAGGGTGTCAGTCGGTTTTCGGCGATGGCGGCCACGGCTTCCCCGCTGAGGTTGCCCACGGCATTGCCCGACTTTAGGTAGACCGCAGGTCCGGTCGCAAACCAGTTGGCTGCAATTGTGGCAGTGTCGGCAGTCGCTGGCTTGTCGGTTAGTGCCGACAGGTGCTCTTTGGCCTTCATCACATTCTCTTCGCCAATGTAGTCGTTCAGCACCTCGCCGTCGGAAATCCATATTTTATAGCCTCCGTAAGCGGCGGCGGCAAGCACGATGAGCAGTATCAGTTTTTTCATATCCCGTCAGTTTGTATGTGCGAAGATAGGCAAAAAAAAGAAAAAAGAGTCTCCGTTGGGAAACTCTTTTCATAGAAGCTTGTGTGGAAGCTATTTTTTCATGCGGAAGCCGATGCAGATGTGGTCGTAGTTCGACAGCATCGACGTCACGGTGTTGATTGTCTTCAGATCGCCTTTCTTTGCCACCGCCTGCACAATCGTCATCAGTTTCTTAACATCCATGGAAATCGACATCTCGTTGCCCACTTTCTGAACGTAGACCGTCATAGAGTGCTCGTCGTTGGTGAGTCCGGCGATGGTTGAGAGCAGTTGCATTTTAAACGTGCCGTTGCTGTTGGCTGTGAGTTTGCCCTTGATGGGTGCCTTCTTCACAGTGAGCGTGAAATTTCCTTCGGAGTCGAAAACACAGGAAGTGTTGAGCAGTCCCACCTTTTTGTAGTAGGGCTTGAGTTTGGCTTCGGCTGCAGTGGTCATAGCCGAACCGCCAGCCTGCTGTGCAATGTTGCCTGATTTCAGCACCAATGCCGGCCCGGTTGTCTTCCATGTGCCTTTGAGCTCGGCTACGGTCACTGTTTTGTTTTGTGCCACGGTCTCTTTTACCACATCTCCAAGACCGTTTAATAAATCTTTTAAATCCTGGGCTTCGGCAGATGCCATGCAAACTGCTGTCATTGCCAAGCCGCAAACAAAAATCTTTGCTACTTTTTTCATCATAAATATGTTTCGTTCATACAAAGTTAGTCATAGGATGACAAAACCGGACAAAAAAATCGAAATAATGACAATCTTTATCGAAATTTTCAGTGAAGATGAGTAACTTTGCACATCTTATATAGAAATTGAAAATTATTGACAATATGAACGAATTAGCGTCGAAGTACAGCCCTGAGGAAGTAGAGGGAAAATGGTACGAATATTGGCTGAAACACGACTTGTTTAAGTCGACTCCCGACAGCCGGGAGCCGTATACAATCGTTATCCCGCCGCCAAATGTCACTGGAGTGCTCCATATGGGACACATGCTCAACAATACAATCCAAGACATCCTTATCCGCCGCGCGCGGATGGAGGGCAAGAACGCTCTCTGGGTGCCAGGAACCGACCATGCGTCGATTGCAACGGAGGCGAAGGTGGTGGCGCGTCTTGCTTCGAAAGGTATAAAGAAGACCGACCTTACACGCGATGAGTTTCTTAAACATGCGTGGGAATGGAAAGAGGAGCATGGCGGCATCATCCTTGAGCAGCTGAAGAAACTCGGCGCTTCGTGCGACTGGAGCCGCACGGCGTTTACGATGGACGAGGTGCGCTCGAAGAGTGTGCTCCACGTGTTTGTCGACCTTTTCAACAAAGGCTTGATTTACCGTGGCGTGCGTATGGTCAATTGGGATCCTGCGGCGCAGACAGCTCTCAGCGACGAGGAGGTGGTCTACAAGGAAGAGCATGGCAAGCTCTACTACCTGCGTTATAAAATCGTGGGTGAGGACGGCTATGCAATTGTTGCCACAACACGTCCGGAAACGATTATGGGCGACACGGCGATGTGTATCAATCCCAACGACCCGAAAAACGCCCATCTGAAGGGCAAACGTGTGATTGTGCCTCTCGTTGGCCGTGAAATCCCTGTGATTGAGGATGACTATGTCGATGTTGAGTTCGGTACGGGTTGCTTGAAAGTGACTCCTGCTCACGATGTCAACGACTATATGCTCGGCGAGAAACACAACTTGAAGAGCATCGACATCTTCAACGACAACGGAACAATCAGCGAGGCTGCCGGACTTTATGTGGGTATGGACCGCTTTGCGGTGCGCGAGCAGATTGAGAAAGATCTCGCCGAGGCAGGGCTGCTCGAGAAGGTTGAGGCTTACACCAATAAGGTGGGCCACTCAGAACGCACAAACTCTGTGATCGAGCCGAAACTGTCGATGCAGTGGTTCCTTAAGATGGACGCGCTTGCAAAGCCGGCTCTCGATGCCGTGATGCAGGACGACATCAAGTTCCATCCGTCAAAGTTCAAGAACGTTTACCGTCATTGGATGACCAATATCAAGGATTGGTGTATCTCCCGTCAATTGTGGTGGGGACACCGCATCCCGGCATATTTCTTGCCGGAGGGCGGATATGTGGTTGCCGAGACAGTCGAGGAGGCTTTGCGCCTTGCTCAGGAAAAGACAGGCAACAAAGAGCTTAAGATTGAAGACCTGCGTCAGGATGAGGACGTGCTCGACACTTGGTTCTCGTCTTGGTTGTGGCCGATTTCTTTGTTCAACGGAATCCTTGACCCTGACAATGAGGAAATAAAATACTATTATCCAACAGCCGACCTCGTTACCGGTCCGGATATCATCTTCTTCTGGGTGGCACGTATGATTATGGCTGGCTACGAATACAAGAACGATATGCCGTTCCGCAATGTGTATTTTACAGGTATCGTGCGCGACAAGTTGGGACGTAAGATGTCGAAATCGCTTGGCAACTCACCTGACCCGTTGATGCTTATCGAGAAGTTCGGCGCCGACGGAGTGCGTATGGGCTTGATGCTTGCAGCGCCTGCCGGAAACGACATCCTTTATGATGACTCTCTTTGTGAGCAGGGACGCAACTTCAACAACAAGATTTGGAATGCTTTCCGCCTTGTGAAAGGATGGGAGGTTGCCGACATCGAGCAGCCGGAGTATGCCAAAACTGCTGTGAAATGGTTTGAGGCAGTGCTCAACAAAACGCTTGCCGAGGTCGACGACTTGTTTGGCAAGTTCCGCTTGTCGGAAGCGTTGATGGCTGTCTACAAACTGTTCTGGGACGAATTCTCTTCGTGGTATCTTGAAATGGTGAAGCCTGCCTATGGAAAGCCTGTCGACCGTGCTACTTATGAGGCTACTCTCGGATTTTTCGACGCGTTGCTCCGTCTGTTGCACCCGTTCATGCCGTTTATCACCGAAGAACTTTGGCAACACATCGCCGAGCGCAAAGACGGCGAGAGCGTAATGACAGCATTGCTGCCTAAGGCAGGCGCGTTCAGCGAGCAGACGATCGCTGATATGGACGTTGCAAAGGACATCATCGCCGGTATCCGCACCGTGCGCTTGCAGAAAAACATTCCCAACAAGGAAGAACTTGAGTTGCAGGTGATGGGTGAGGGCAATGTGCCGGTAGAATCGATCATCAAGAAGCTTGCAAATCTGTCGGCAGTCGCAAATGTGTCGGAAAAAGATGCCACTGCAGCGGCGTTTATGGTAGGCACAACGGAATATGCCGTACCTCTTGGCAACAACATCAACGTTGAGGAAGAACTGAAGAAGCTTGAGGCTGACCTTAAGTATCAGGAAGGATTCCTCCAAAGCGTGTTGAAGAAACTCAGCAACGAGAAATTCGTAAACAACGCTCCTGCCAAGGTTATTGAGATGGAACGTAAAAAGCAAGCCGACGCTGAGGCGAAGATTGCAACCCTCAAGGAAAGCATCGCCGCCCTGCAAGGCAAGTAAGAAAATATACTTATAAATAAAAAGAAGGCGCATTCTGTTGAAGAATGCGCCTTCTCTGCATATAGGCTGTACTGAAGGGTTTTAAATTTGCCGTTGAAAATGAATGACAACTTCCAAATTGGCATACGAAGCGGCGTTTCCTGACGGCTTTGTGACATCGGTCAATTATGTCGTTCCAAAAGAGCTGAGCGACATTGCCGAGAAACTGGAGGCTCTTGATGTGGAAGATGAGGATGAGGATGCGGATGCGGTGGCAGAGGTTCGGGCAGAAATTAAGGGAATAGAAGCTGGCGATTACACGTTTCGGTTTACCGTGGAGGACGGTTGTGAAAATTGCCCTACTGACGAGGCGGAGAAGCCGTTGCCGTTGACGGCGGCGGAGGCGCAGGCAATTCTTTATGGCGAATATCCAATCGAAGAAGTGTTTTCCGACTTATGCAATGAGCCGCTTGGCGAAGATTTTATCAATGACCTGGCAGAAAAGAAAGATTTTTGCGATGAATATGTCAATTATAGTTGCGGAGGCAGTTGCGACTAACTTGACTATTATTTTGATGCATGGAAATATATCATTGACCACATTATTTCAGGTCAGATAACAGAGTCCACGCTCGATTCATGGCTTGAATATTTTGACGAGTGCTATTATCAAGAGGAAACAACCGTCGAGAAATGGCACAAAACTAATTGAAAATGGAGAATTTTCCATAAAATGCACAGACCATTTGCAGACATGCTGGACCACAGTCTGTGCTTTCCATTTGCCAACAAAGTTTAATCTTTCCCAAAATAAAAATTTAATAGTTGATATCTACCCCTCTTTCCACTCCGTCATTATTCAATTTGCGATTAACCTTCTTCTGCCTCTTGCCAAAGACAAATCTGTAGGTTGCTCACAGCAATACCATATTTGCGTTATTTCTGATATTCTGAATGTATTTCTCGGGATGAACTTCTGAAATGGTAATTTTTTCAATTGTACTTCCTCGTTTTGTAAACAAGTTTACTCCCGTCGCAGAGAAATACAAGTTCTTATAATTGTACTGAAGTGTTATTGTATTCCAACGCTCAGCTGTGCTAAATATATTCCCAGATAAGTTATATCGTGGTTTGATTTCATAATTTGCTGACGCCAACCAATTTCCGAACGTAAAGTTTCCATTTATTGATGCATATATGCGATTTTTGGAATAGTGTTCATTTTCTAATTTGATATGATAATTATCCCACCCTAATTTGCCCCAAAATGTGGCAAATCCAAACAGATTTTGTACTGACATATTTAATTCAAGGTTTACTAAGTCATCATGATTTCCGTTTATTGGTCTACTTATGAATTTATCATAATATGGACTTGAATCATCACTGATGTAATTATATATAGAATAAATTGGATCAAAGGTTCTGCTATGAGCCAAAAAAGAAAATAAAAATATGGGCATGGCCAACCATCACGGTTGTTCATACCCATTAATGTCGATTATGATTTATTCAATAACAATAATTAATCCCGTCTATTTCAGTTTTCTGTAACCGTAAGCCGCGTTATTTCCCAACTGCTCTTCGATACGGATAAGCTGGTTATACTTAGCCATACGGTCGGTGCGGCTCATCGAACCGGTCTTGATTTGACCAGAGTTTGTAGCCACAGCGATATCAGCGATGGTGGTGTCCTCTGTTTCACCAGAACGGTGTGATGTAACAGTAGTGTAGCCATGACGATGAGCCATCTCTATAGCATCCAAAGTCTCAGTAAGCGAGCCAATCTGGTTCACCTTGATAAGTATGGAGTTAGCAGCACCCATTCTGATGCCCTTCTCCAAGAACTTCACGTTGGTAACAAAGAGGTCGTCGCCGACCAACTGGCAACGGTCACCGATGGCAGACGTAAGCTTCACCCAGTTGTCCCAATCGTTCTCGTCAAGACCGTCCTCGATGGAATCGATAGGATATTTGGTAATCAGTTCTTCCAAGTACTTTATCTGCTCTGCAGCCGTGAGCTTCTTGCCGTTAGGATCCTTTTTCTTACCGTCCTTCAGCTGTCGATAATCATAATACCACTCACCGTTCTCCTGAACAGCAAACTCGCTGGCAGCGCAGTCCATGGCTATCTTGACATCCTTTCCCGGCTCATAACCGGCATCCTTGATTGCCTGGCAGATGCTCTCAAGCGCATCCTCTATGCCATTAAGCGCAGGAGCGAAACCGCCCTCGTCGCCGACGGCAGTAGAAAGGCCGCGACTCTTCAGGAGCTTTGCCAAGGCATGGAACACCTCTGCACCCATACGGATGGCCTCCTTCTCATTAGGAGCGCCCACAGGACGAATCATAAACTCCTGGAAAGCGATGGGCGCATCAGAGTGAGCACCACCGTTGACGATGTTCATCATAGGAACGGGGAGGGTGTAAGTGTTGCAGCCACCGATATAGCGATACAACGGGATATGGAGATACTCGGCTGCTGCATGAGCCACAGCAAGCGATACGCCAAGAATAGCATTGGCACCCAAGTTTGACTTGGTCTTAGTGCCATCCAGCTCCAACATCTTATTGTCGACAGCACGCTGCTCCAAGGCTGAGAAACCGACCAAAGCCGGTGCAATCACGTTATTCACATTCTCTACAGCCTTTAATACTCCCTTGCCACAATAGCGGCTCTTGTCGCCATCACGAAGCTCCAAAGCCTCATTCTCACCTGTTGAGGCACCAGACGGAACTGATGCACGGCCAGCAACGCCAGACTTTAATGAAACCTCAACCTCTACTGTAGGATTGCCACGAGAATCCAAGATTTCTCTTGCATGAACTTTTTCGATAATCATAATACAATAATATATTTAACTTTATAAAACTTTATATAAACCGCATGAACACAACACGGGGCGCATAAATACGATTTATTTACGGGTGTAAAAATAGTAATCATAAGAGAAACCACCAAATTCAGAGCATCCTCAAAAATAGGTATTTAGCAGAAAATACCTATATGTAAGTATGATATTGCATAACGATGAATATAGTTTTCTTACGGTATTAAACTTTCAGGCATGATCTGCGTCTAACACATAGATGATGTTTAGAACATCTATCATAACTTAGATATTGTTTGTTTCTAGAAATATTTTGCTTATATGGTTGCTCGGGATGGAGGCGCAAGAGCATGAATACTAAACATTTCGGCGAAGACATCACTTTTAGGTATTGCCCGACTCACAACGAAATTGTATCTTTACATCGTAACTAACAGATAAAAGATTATGACAGGAATGACAACAACAATAATCATTGGACTTCTGATTCCGCTATTGGGAACGATGCTTGGTTCGGCTTTCGTCTTCATGATGAAAGACGAGATGTCTGCGCGATTGCAAAAGTCGTTATTGGGCTTTGCCTCTGGAGTGATGGTAGCAGCGTCCGTATGGTCGTTGCTCATTCCCGCTATGGAGATGAAGGCTGACAGCGGCGCATGGTCGGTAGTGCCGGCAGCTGTGGGATTCATGATGGGCATAGGTTTCCTGCTGCTTATTGACGAGCTGACACCCCACCTCCATATCGGAACCGACGAGCCTGAGGGCATACGCTCACACCTGTCAAAGACAGCTATGCTTGCACTTGCCGTAACCATCCACAATCTACCCGAAGGAATGGCTGTAGGCGTGGTGTTTGCAGGAGCCGAAAACGGCGCTTCGCATATCTCGTTAGCCGGAGCCATTTCTGTGTCATTGGGCATTGCCATTCAGAACATTCCCGAAGGCGCTATCATCTCAATGCCCATGCGTGCGGCAGGCAACAGCCGATGGAAGTCCTTCGTGTTAGGATCGCTGAGCGGAGTGGTAGAGCCAATAGGAGCCATAGCCGTTCTGCTGCTTGCCTCACTCATTATGCCCGCCCTCCCCTACATGCTCGCCTTTGCAGCAGGAGCCATGTTCTACGTAGTGGTGGAAGAACTGATACCAGAAGCCTCAAGCGGCCAACACAGCAATCTCAGCACCATCGGCTTCGCCATAGGTTTCGTGTTGATGATGGTGCTGGATGTTGTGATGGGGTAATCTCTACATTTAGTTTATGCTTCTCTGTGAATGACATTTCCGTTGGCTTGGTGTGTGGCAAGTACCAGCACCTCGGCTATCTGGACGTCCTTCGGAGCTGAAGCGGCTGACAAGATGGGACCCGTACTCTTTGATTCCATCCACAAACGGACGGATAGAGAAGAAAGCATCAGCGACAACGATATCGGTGACCTTCAACAAATCCTTCTTGTAACGCTTGATGACCGCTATGTAATGTTGCACGAGAGTCATGTTGCGCAGTTTCAACTCTCCTGTAGATGGAGTCTGATGGGCGCGCAGCATCATGCAATTGTTGGCATAGACATCGACAAGAGCCAGTCCCATGATTTCAAGTCCATGCTTCATGGAACTTGCACAACCTGACCAGAAAGTACCGATATGCGGAGTCTTCTTGCCCGACTTGCTGATGTAGCTCGGATCGATAGCTATAGACCATCCATATTCAAGAAACGTCAGCATAGGGCAAGGTTGAATTCCAACCAGTCTATGCATTTCTATCGGAAGGCAGACTATTCGTAGAGTAGTGACAACTGGTCGACGGTCAGTTCCGCGCCGGTCGACACTGCAGTTTCCAGATAGTCGGAAGTCTTGATGTTGCGCGACTCCTCTTCGATTGAATAGGAAGCGTGGTTTGACGATGCCACCATCAGTTTCAGGCGCGTTGCGCGCTTGTTGCGTATTGAGTAGACCACAGGCACGTTGAAGCGCGTGAACGACGTTGATGGTTTCAGATAGCCCACACCACGGCCAATTTCCACTTCTTTTCCGTCCTCGTCGTTGACAAGCGAGATGACCACAAGCCCTGTTTCCGAGGTGTCGTGATAGTCCTGCACGAATGTGTATATGCCGCTGACGGCGGTTGGACGGGAACGGAAGGCTATACCTTCATTATATGTCTCCAAGCCGGATTTGTCGACCGAGTAACTGCCGAGAAACAGTTTGCCGGCAGAGCGGTTTGCCAGGTCGGGAGCATAGGAGCTGTAGTACTGTCTGTCGGTGCGCGCGTCGCGCGCCGGTTCCACTCCGTGCCAGCTCCATGCGGCGTTGCGCAGCCGCACGGCCCATTGCCCTGAGCCAGTTGACGGAATGATTTCTGTTGTAGGCACTTGGAACCATGTGTTTGAGGTTGAGGCAAACTTCGCGCACGTTTTTTTGTTTACGCTTGCCCACTTCTTCGGTTCGCTGACGATGATGTCGGCTTTGTTGTAGATTGGCATCCAGCTCGACAGGTTGGAATATTTTCCACCACAGTTCACGTGCTTCATACTGATGGTTTTGTCAATGTCTTCAAAGTCGGCGTTGGGCAGTTCGAGAGCCGACTCTGTCGTCACTCCGAACCCATGGGAGTCGTTGCTGCCTGAGATTACGGCGATTTCGTAGGAAGTAGACGGGGTGAGCGTTTTTACCGTGACGCGGCGGTCGGCCACGTTGCGTTCGGTCACGGCAGGATGCCATCCGCCTCCGTTTGGTTTCACAAGGACGCTGATATAAGGAACAACTTCGCTAAGGTCGTCGCCCTCGAACATCAGGTCGACTTGCGACGACCAGATGTTTTCTTGGCTGCACATCACTTTGTATTCGGGCACGTCGCGCTCCACGGCGACAGGCTCCGTATATTTCAGGCCGTCGTTGTAAGAGGCTCTCACGAGAGTGGCACTTATGCCAGGAGCGAGAGGCAGGGTGGCGGTGTATCTGCCCACAGCTACGCGTTTGACGTTTGCGGTTGTCACTTCTTGCCATTGGTCAAGGCTTGACGGACCTTTCGTTTCAAAAGTTAGTTTGTCGGCAGGCAGGTCGCCGCTGCATTCAATCTCCAGTGCGACTTTGTCGGCGGAAGGGCGTATGGCGGCGGGCTGTATCAATGCGATTTTTACTGGGCGTATCTCCACTGTCAGCACCATTGGCGACAGCGCTACGCGTCCAGCCTCGTCGCGTGCCTGCAGAATGATTTTGTGCACGGTGGCAGCCCCGCTTTCGGAAGCGTGCATACGGGCCACGATTGCCGACAGGTCGAGCGATGCGTTTGTCGTCCCCTTTTCAAACCCTGTGGCAGTGATGCCCTGCGACGCAAGGGTGGCGGCGTCGGTGGCGGCAATGTCGGTCTCGGCAGTCCAGTAGTTGTCATCCATATTGTTGGATATGACTGTAAGATACAGATTTCTCAATCCTCCAGCCACGTTGATGTCAACACCGAGCCGTTTGTCCGGACTGTTGTATTCAAGCATGCTGTAGCTGTTGTCGTTGTCGAAGCCCACGGCAGTGATAGTAGGCGACTGGGTGGAGAACAGAGCGTCGTCGACCGTCAGCCGGTAAGGCGTAGATGCCGTGTGTTCATCGTACACGCATGTCAGGTTGTTGCCGTCGGCATCGAAGCGGAATTGATGGTGTGTAGCGGCATCGGCGGCGAAAGCATTGAATGGCTGCAGAGCCACTTTGCGTCCCGAAGCGTCGGAGATGGTAAGCTCGCAGCGCATGTTGCCGGGACGCAGACAGGCTGTCCGCTTTTCGCTGGTCGTGAAGTCCACATATTCTCCGGATGCAGTCTTTGCGCGCATCATGATGTTGTCCGCCAAATCTTTAGCCGCATCGGTAAACGAAACCGACACAAGAGTCTGAGCCACACCGCATTTTATGTCGACCGTGGTTTCTTCATCCTCTTTCACACAGTTTGGTTGCTCGGCAAAAAATGTCGGGGCAATGAATCCCTCTTGACCCTTGTCGCCGTAGCTGGCGGAAAAGATATATTCACCCACAGGCAATTTCTGCGATCCGCTCTCGAATTTGGCAAGAGAAGCCCACGACTTCACCGTCGCCGTGCGGCAATTCATGGCAGAGAGAGCCAAAGCGTCGGCAGAAGGGGCGTCGACGTCGATGCCAGCCGCTCCCGCCACAGGAGTGACGGAGGGGTCGACCGACAGCAGAAACCGCACATTGCCGTATCCGGTCACCAATGGGTTTGGGTCGTTGCTGCATGCCGCAAGCAGCAGGCATATTGTCGCTTGTAAAAAAACTTTCTTAATCATAGACGCAAATTTAATGTTTTCTTTCTATTGCCGAAAGCGAATGTGGGGTTACGGAACAATTTATGGAGCGTTTAGACTAAAATTTGCATATTCCGGCGATGCGTTGTAACTTCGTGGGCAAATCAACAAACAAACATATCTTATTCGAATGAAGAAAAAAATTTTGACGGCTTTGTGCGCGGCGGTGTTGACGCTGCCGATGGCGCATACCGAAAATCCGAAACAAGAATTCCGTGGAGCATGGATCCACACAGTGCATCAGAGCCAATATGCCAAAATGACAACAGATGAGACAAAGGCATACCTCTGCGACCAACTCGACAAACTTAAAGCCGCAGGCTGCAACGCCGTGCTTTTCCAGGTGCGTCCGAGCGCCGACGCCTTCTATTCGTCGGAACTGGAGCCGTGGAGCCGTTTCCTGACTGGCACTGCCGGCAAGGCCCCGTCGCCTTATTGGGACCCGCTGCAGTTTATGATTGAGGAATCTCATGCGCGCGGCATGGAGCTTCACGCATGGCTTAACCCGTATCGTGTGACGACATCGAAAAATGAGAAATTGCCAAAGAACCACATCTATTACAAGCATCCCGAGCGTTTCGTCGCTTACGACGGCAAACTTTATTTCGATCCAGGCTTGCCTGAAAACCGCAGTTTTATTGAGAGTGTGGTCAAAGACTTGATTACGCGCTACGACTTTGACGCCATTCATATGGATGACTATTTCTATCCTTATCCTGTGGATGGATTGGATTTCCCCGACAGCAAGTCGTATAAGAAATATGGAGAGGGGATGGCCCGTGGCGACTGGCGCCGTCATAATGTCGACTTGCTCATCGAGGGATTGCACGAGGTGATTGAGGCGCAGAAGCCGTGGGTGCGTTTGGGCATAAGTCCGTTCGGAATCTGGCGCAACAAGACGAGCGACCCGCGTGGCAGCGATACAAACGGATTTCAAAACTACGACGGCCTCTATGCCGACGTGTTGCTTTGGACGGAAAAAGGATGGGTGGACTATATGCTTCCCCAGCTTTACTGGACGCTTGAGAAGAAGGTGGCCTCGTCGGAGAAACTGGCGTATTGGTGGAACGACAATGCCAACGGTCGCCACATGTACATCGGACAAAACGTGAAGACTACGATGGACACTCCAGATCTTGCCCCGTCGACCGACCCTACGCAGCTCGATCACAAAATCCGCCTGTCGCGTGAGCTGCCTAATATTCAGGGTAACTGCTGGTGGCCTGGGTATATGATCACAGCCAACTATAAGGGCGTGGCCGACTCGCTTGCTATGAATCAGCAGCGCACAGTGGCTCTCGTGCCCAACTATCCGTGGATCGACGACGTGAAGCCCGGCGAGGTCACTTCGCTCCGCCGCGACGGCGACCGCCTTCTTTGGAAGGCTCCGTCGACCGCCGACCCTATGCAGGAGGCGCGTGCCTATGTGGTCTATCGTTTTGACAAGGGCGTTGACGTTAACATCGACAATGCAGAGGCGATACAGTGTGTCACTTACAAGCCGGAATATGCTCTTGGCGCCGACCATGGCCATTTCACCTATGTGGTTACGGTGCTCGACCGTGCAAACAATGAAAGTGCTGTCGGGGAAGCTATAAATGTGAAGCAGTAGCGGCGCAAAAAATTGATAATGTGGTTTCAAGATTTTCGGTTGAAAATTTTGAAACCACATTTTTTATTTCTAAATTAGCAACCACAAATCTAACTCGCTATGACTGGAATAAGCAGAATGCTCGACTTTTTGACCGCGCTGAAGGTTAACAATGACCGCCAGTGGTTTGGTGTGCATAAAGAAGAGTATAACGACATCCGCCGTCAATGTTTGGAAGAGGTAGGCGTGCTGATTGCCGAAATAGAGCGTTTCGACCCGCATCTTGCCGGAGTCGCGCCAGAGCAATGCGTGTATCGCATCTATCGCGACATCCGTTTTTCAGCCGACAAATCGCCGTATAAGACCCATTTTGGCGTGGTGCTTGGTCTCGGAGGTAAGAAATGCAAGGAGGCCGCCTACTATCTGCATATTGATCCCGACGGCTGCGCGTTTTTCAGTGGCGTATGGTTTCCGGAAATGCCTGTGCTGCGCTTTCTGCGGCGCAACATCTACGATAATCTTGACGAATTTCTTGAGATTATAGACAGTCCTGCTTTCAAATCGGAATATCCCGGTCTGATAGGAGAAAGCTTGAAGACGTTGCCAAAAGGCTATCCGAAAGACTGTCCGCGCCCTGAAATTTTCAAAATGAAAGAATTCCTTGTGCAAAAAAAATATAAAAAATCATTGTTTGCAGCCGGAAATTGGCAGAAGCAAGTTGCAAAAGACGCTCAATTGGCAAAACCGTTCAACGATTTTTTGAATTATGCATTTGAAGAATTGCACACTCAATGATGTAGTGTGCGCAATATGGGGCGCGATTGCACAAAAAAGGCGATTCTGAGTAGTCGGAATTACACAAAAAAAGGTCGATTGTGCCAAAAATTAAATAGAACTAAATCCTTAAAAAGATTACATATTTTACTTTAAATTTGTAGCAATTAAACACAAGAACTATGGCTAAAATCAGAGGAGCAGTAGTGGTTAACGAAGAACGGTGCAAGGGGTGCAACCTATGTGTGGTGGCATGCCCCACAAAAACTTTGTCGTTACAGGCAAAGGAGGTGAACGACCGTGGCTACCACTTTGCCTACATGTCTAATCCCGACGCTTGCATCGGATGCGCAAGTTGTGCGTTGGTTTGCCCCGACGCTTGTATTGAAGTTTATAAAGTACGCGTAGATTAACAAATCGAAAAACGAATTTCACTATGGAAAAAGAAATAAGATTGATGAAAGGCAACGAGGCTCTTGCCATCGCGGCTATCCGCTATGGAGCCGATGCCTATTTCGGATATCCAATCACTCCGCAGTCGGAGGTGCTTGAAACGCTGATGGCAGAACAGCCGTGGGAAACCACGGGCATGGTTGTGCTTCAGGCAGAGAGTGAGGTGGCGTCGATCAATATGGTCTATGGCGCGGCAGGAACAGGCAAAGTGGTGCTGACGTCGTCGTCGAGTCCAGGTATCAGTTTGATGTGCGAAGGTTTGTCGTATATCGCAGCATCGGAATTGCCAGCCTTGGTTATCAACGTGAGCCGTGGCGGACCTGGACTTGGAACTATCCAGCCGTCGCAGGCTGACTATTTCCAGGCAACAAAAGGTGGTGGACACGGTGACTATCATTTCATCGTGCTGGCTCCGTCGTCGGTGCAGGAAATGTGTGATTTCGTTGGTCTCGGATGGGATTTGGCGTTCAAATACCGCACCCCGGCGATGATTCTTGCCGACGGTGTTGTCGGACAGATGATGGAGAAGGTGGTGCTTCCGCCGCAGCGTCCGCGTCTGACCGACGAGGAAGTGCGCAAACGTTGCCCATGGGCAGCCACAGGACGCACACCGGGACGTGCGCGCAACGTAATCACGTCGCTTGAACTTGACTCTGCAAAGATGGAGGAGAACAACCTTCGATTCCAGGCAACATACAAGAAAATTGAGGAAAACGAAGTGCGTTTCGATGAGTATGCCGTTGACGATTGCGATTATCTCATCGTGGCATACGGCTCAATCGCGCGTATCAGCCAGAAAGCAGTGGAGATGGCACGCAAGGAAGGAATCAAAATCGGAATCCTCCGTCCAATCACGTTGTGGCCTTTCCCGTATGCAGAGGTTAAGCGTTTGGCAGAACGCACAAAAGGCGTGCTGACAGTGGAAATCAATGCCGGACAGATGGTTGAGGACGTGCGTCTCGCTGTCGACGGTGCAGTGAAAGTGGAACACTTCGGACGTTTGGGTGGCATCGTGCCTACGCCCGACGAGATTCTCGAAGCGTTCAAACAAAAAATCTATCAGAAATAACTAAAGCATTCCCGTCATGGACATCAACGATATTATCAAACCTGAGAATCTGGTTTATAAGAAACCGGCTTTGATGAACGACAATCACATGCACTATTGCCCTGGCTGCAGCCACGGTGTTGTTCATAAACTCGTAGCCGAACTGATTGAAGAAATGGGACTCGGAGACCGCGCTGTGGGCATTGCGCCTGTGGGTTGTGCCGTCTTCGCCTATAATTATATTGACATCGACTGGATTGAAGCTGCCCACGGACGTGCGCCTGCTATCGCTACTGCCGTAAACCGCTTGTATCCAGGTAACCTCGTTTTCACATATCAAGGCGACGGCGACTTGGCTGCCATCGGTACTGCCGAGACTATCCATGCCGCCAACCGCGGTGAGAACATTACAATCATCTTCATCAACAATGCAATCTATGGCATGACTGGCGGACAGATGGCCCCGACGACGCTGCTCGGCATGAAGACTGCCACAACGCCTTACGGACGACGTGTCGACCTGAATGGATATCCGTTTAAAATCAGCAACGTCCTGTCGCTGCTCGACGGCACTTGCTACGTGACGCGTCAGAGCGTGCACACTCCTGCTGCCGTGCGCAAGGCGAAGGCTGCCATCAAGAAGGCGTTCCAGAACACGCTCGACAAGAAGGGCACCTCGGTGGTGGAGATTGTCAGCACTTGCAACTCTGGCTGGAAAATGAGTCCGGTAGATGCTAACAAGTGGATGGAAGAGAATATGTTTGCCAATTACCCTATGGGCGACCTAAAAAATGAGTAGACGATGAAACACGAAATTATTATAGCCGGATTCGGCGGACAAGGTGTGCTGTCGATGGGCAAGATTCTTGCCTATTCGGGCTTGATGGAAGATAAGGAAGTGACATGGATGCCGGCTTACGGCCCTGAACAGCGTGGCGGCACGGCGAATGTGACCGTGATTCTAAGTGATGAGAAGATAAGCTCGCCGATTCTTAACGCTTTCGACATCGCTGTGGTGCTCAACCAGCAGAGCCTTGACAAGTTTGAGAGCAAGGTGAAGCCTGGCGGCATACTCATCTATGACAACTACGGCATTCATCGCGCTCCAACGCGCAAGGACATAAAGGTCTACAATGTTGCGGCTATGGACGCTACGTTGGAGATGAAAAATTCAAAAACGTACAATATGATTGTGCTCGGCGCGCTCTTGAAGGTGTGCCCGATGGTTACATTGGAAAGTGTGATAAAAGGCTTGAAGAAGTCGTTGCCTGAGCGCCATCATAAATTGATTCCTCTCAATGAGGAGGCTATCCGCAAGGGTATGTCGCTCATCAACGAGTAGGATTGACGAGACTCGCACATTATTTGTGACCGGAACCACGCTTGCAGGCGTGGCTCCTATGAAACTGAGTTGATATCGGCATCCGTCACTTTTTGTGGCGGATGCTTCTTTTCTTGCAACAGATGGATTTATATTGTTTTTATATCCAGGATTCAAATAATTTCTACTGACCCGATACTTGCCCTGTTTTATCATAAGATTTAGAACCTAAGTTGTACTTAGAATCTAATTCAGAACGAGGTCGCCAATCTATTGGTAATATGTCTTTTCCAGTTTGATATTTAGGTATTAGTTTCATAAATGTAAAGACCTTTTTCCTCTCGCTGGGGCTGTCGGCTCTCGCCGGGTATGAAACGAGCAACCGAAGCGAAAAGCTCTTGCCGGACGGCTCTACTTTGCTGGATAAGGACTGTTTTGTGTACGGCGGGGCTTTAACGCTGGAACTGGAAGCCTACCTGACCGACCGGATAGTCTTGCTTGTCAGCGCAAGGGGACGGACGTTGTTCGGCTCGGACATCGGCAAGTTCCACACGCAGGTAGGCATGGGACTGAAATTCATTATCAACTGACCGCTATATAATAATGTATATGAAGAATGTATAAAATCATCGTGGGCTGCTACATCGTGGCCGCCCTCGTGCTTGTAACCGCTTGTAATGACAGCTTGGACATTCAGCAGGCTTACCCGTTCACGGTGGAAACGCTGCCCGTACCCAAGAAACTGAAAGTGGGCGAAACAGCCGAAATACGCTGCCAACTGGTGCGTGGCGGCGACTACCAGCCTACGACCTACCAGATACGCTATTTCCAGCCTGACGGCAAAGGAAAGCTGGAAATGGATAACGGTACGGTGTTCCTGCCCAATGACCTGTACCCGCTGGAGAAAGAAACATTCCGGCTCTACTACACATCGGCATCAACCGACCAGCAGACGATTGACATCTATATCATCGACAGTTTCGGGCAGATGCAGCAGATTTCGTTCTCGTTCAATAACAATAGCAACAAAGAAGAGGAATAAATCTTTTTATATGAATGTGTTAAGAAACACTCAATAAAATATTGTTGGGTGTTTCTTTGTGTTTAACTTTGCGGAAAAAAGAAATGATTTACAAATTCCAAGTTCATATTTCCAATAAAGATTTGTATCCACAAGAAACATTGGATGTAATAAATATTTTATCTGATATTCCAAGAGACATTTTTTTTAGATTGTTTATATTGTATAGAAATACTTATTTAAATAAAGACATTAGAGAAATTCTGAATAACATTAAACAATATGGTTATTGGAGTTTTAAGAAAGAAATAAATAAAAAATTATCTGCTTATCATAAGCAACAAAAGCCATATCATCCCAGCATAGAAAGTGATAGGAATATATTATTATGCGAGGTTTCAATGTTGGAATTGCTAAGACGGGAATTGTCGGTTTCTCCAACTAATAATAATATGTCAGATTTAGATTATCATGCCAGGTTTATTAAAGCCATCTTGTTGGTAAATGATGAAATATTTGACATCGAGGATTTAAGAGAATCTGATATAACCACAGAGAATGTGAGAATAGAAAGGATGTTATTAACAAATAACTTCTCTTTCTATCCATTGACTGGACTTAGAGATAACGATTTAGGACTGATGGAAATTATTAAACTACTCGAATTTTGCCGTTTCTGTGAAACTAATAATCAATTTAATGGTTACTTATCTCAATATATGCAGCAAGAAAACATTAAATCAGCTCAACATTATGGCTTCAAATATTTAGCGATATATTTCGCCTTTAAAAAATCAGGAGCTTATTCATGTCCTACGCTTATTAATGATTACCAACCTTTCAATAAAATTCAGATTAACGATATTGTTCCATTAGACCAAAATCTTGATTATAAGAAATTTAGACAGGTTCCATTGATTGAAATTAAGCCAGATATGTACCTATTGTCTGATATGAAATTTATATTGCAACGTATGTATACAGGTTTAATATTTGATTTAATAGGAGTAAGTAAATTATCCGCACAACAGTTCTTTGGTAACTTTGATAAATTATTTTCCGAGGAATACTTATTCTACAAATTTATGGAAAACGCATTTAAATCTATGCACAAGGCTGTTAAGTTAAATGGAAATCAATTGAAACAACTATGTCCCGATTTGGACAGAGAACCTGATTATTACATAAGAATTAAAAATACGATTTTGTTTTTTGAACACAAAGATGTTAGAATTGCCGCCAAAGACCGTATGGCTCGCAATTATGATATAATAGAAAAAGCTCTGTTTAAAAAATTTGTAGAAGTCGAACAGAAGAATAGGAAAAAAAGCAAATTAGGAGTATCTCAATTAGCTGTAAATGTAGATAAAATATTAAGTGGAAATTTTAAGTATGATAAAAACATAAAACACAAAAGAATTCATATTTATCCCATACTAATAATTTTTGATGGACTATTTAACTTACACGGACTGAATACTCTTCTTAGTAGAGAATTTAAAAGTAGAGTAAAAGGTAATAAGCATAAAGTGAATGATTTAACAATTATGGACATCAATACTTTGATAAAATTTGCACCCAAAATAGTGAATGGGGCGTTGGATTTTAAAAGTACTATTGATAAATACCATAAGTATATAAAAAGCAAAGAGAGAATCATGTATCATGGTATGAGTATTGATAATATTTTCGAGCGATTTATTTCATACCCTGATTTTATGGATGGTACATATAAGAGGGCAAACATGGTGAAATTTATAGATACATATAAAAAATAATTCAAAGAAGTTATTTTCCCACAAGATTAGCATTATTAGGTTTCTTTGCTACTTTCTTTCCCGTTAATGTTCATGAAAGAAAGTAGTCCGACTGGATTTCTCCTATCGGATTTCCTTTTTATTTCTGAGTTTTCACCCATCCGTCCCGTTATTTACGAAACTCTGTAAATGTTTTAACCAATGTAGAAAACTACTTTCATTAAACTATCGAAAGAGGCAAAAGCAGAGTCACAGCCAGCGCATAAAAGGCGGATAGGCAGACCCGGAGCAGGAAACAGACGGCACGAAACACGATATACACCGCTATTACCGTGCCAGTTCCAACGATACTGATAAACCACAACATGAGGCAGAGCAGTACCGCTCGCCAAAGGATTGTATAAATGCTTTTCCTTTTCATCGCTTTAGTTTTTTTAGAGGGCAGGGCTTTGACACCCCGCTCGGATTGGTTGTTATGCTGCTCGGAACACAAAACCGTCATCAAACCAGTAATCGCACATAAAAAGGTCACGGGCAAACCTTTCATAATCGAAATATCTCTTGTTCTATATCTGTTCAATTTATATGGCAGATATATAGAACAAACTCAAAATCCTATTACTGACTATACATATAATGGATATTTGGAAAAGAGGCACTATAAAAGTTCAAATCAAATTTATATAACATACAACTCTAAACAATATACATTACATACAGAAGATCGGATATTGGACAAAATAAAGGCAGGAGAAATACCTAAGCTGTATTATTCTTCAAAAACAGATTATCTCTTTTTTGAAGATGATTACTTGCCTATTGGTTATGCTCAAGCCGCTTTACTTTTCACGATTATTTTTCCGACTATAGGAATTATAGTATGGAGAAAAGAACTTGATAATGATATTCGTACAATGTAAGAGACACAAACTACATAAAATAGTAGCCAAAACAGAAGGAAAAGCAGGGAAATGAGGCTGAAACCGCAGAATCACATAAAAGAGGGATAAGATTTCATGTTTTCCACTCAGTTCAAACACTTTACGTATGGTAACGTAACGGCTTTAGCGAAAATTGTATTAATTTTGTGGATAAGAACTGGATTGATAGTGAGATGACCGACAAAGAATACCAGAAAATGATAGCCGATGCCAGACGTAGCGTGAGCCGTAAATATGGTTTTCGCCAAAGCTCTTATATCAACTTCAAGGTTGAGGGCGACTATTTTTTCTGTCTTTATTTTCTTTCCGATGAAGCCCGGCTTACTGTCAAGCCTATGTATGCCGATGATTTGTGGTGGAATATATGGGATGCCTCGGATAACAAGAAAGAACCTTTGAGCTTGCGTGGAACAGAAGCTTACTCTCTATCAGGGCAAATCCTAACTTCAGACGAGATAACGAAAGTTACAGACAAGGAGGAACTCACTGATATAATTGATGGAATGTTCAAAAATGCAACGGATGCAATATCAAAATTCATAATTGCCAATCCTAATGCAGACTCATTTTTCCCTGACGAGTCAAAAATGGATTATGACCCCGACCGACTGCTATATCTTATGACTCTTATTCATAATGGCAAAGAGGAAGATGCTTTGGCAATTATCAAAGAAGCCCGCAAGAATAAACATAGATGTATTTTTCAGAGCGGAATGTTTAGCGATAGCTACACATATATCCGCCGTTGGTGCAACCGTGAACAAGTAACCATTCGAATAAGAAATGTATTTGCATACATTTTCAACAACATTGTTCAGATACGTGCATACGCATTGATGGCTCTGGGTAGAAACAACAAGAAAGACACCCTTCCCAGCGTTTATGATATCAGGCTTTTGGATGGTGGCATTGTGATGGCATTATGCTTTTCAATCATATTCCATTGGCATAATTGTACGTTGGCGTGGATTACACTTGCAGTTTATTTTATATGCGGGTGGTTCATGGACTTTGAAAAACGGAGTGAACGATATTATATCCGTTTCGGGAATTTACCCGATAAAACAAGACTTAGATGGAAAATCGGCATGTGGATTTTCGTAGTTACACTCTATATCTATTCATTCGCAATCTTATATTTTTTTGAACTATGAAACTGTCCGATAAACCATTATGGATAACAATACAATACATTTGTGTATTGTTCCTTTCCGTGTGTCTTTTAGGACTCATTGTAAGCGATTTGATATTCGTATGGGTGATTGCCATGTTCTTTTGGTTATTCATTCCTGCATTTATTGTTGCCTGCATATCATTTGTCTGTTCGCTAAGGTGCAATAGCAAACATAAGAAAATATTGTTGGGGTTGAATGGTGTAAATATTCTTTTGATTTTGTTCATATTTCTCAATCCGTTCAACAGATGTGATGCCGATATTATGGAAGGTCATTATACAGAATATGGCAGACGCATGGAGCAGATATATCGTAATCTTTACAATAAAATGACTCCCGGATGTTCCGTAGATATTGAATTTGAGCATGGTGATGTTTCTATCTTCCATTTCTCAAACAGCAGTGGTGAGATGAAATCCAATTGGGATCCGAGCGAGAAAAAGATAGATTCATTACTAATCCAAAGTGGTCTCGACAGAAATTCGTTAATATGGCTGAAGAAAGAGTTGGATGAAATAGGCTGTATTTCTATTTCCTTGCAGGCTATTCCTGACGCTCCTTTTTGTATCGGATTCCGTCGCATCGGTATGGGAAAGTATTACTATCAGATATATCATATACCGCTCTCCTCTGATGAACAAAAGAAAATCAATGAATCTGAAGCCTCTATTGTTTACTCACCTTTCGTAGTGTTTGAATATGCCGGAGGAGCTATAGGCTCTCAAAATTTTATCGGCAAAGATGAATACCTGAAAAAGAAAATGCAATTATATCATGAAATTGACCGATAGGCGATTTTGGAATGGAGATTTATAAAGGGATTCCTCCTCGTCCTCTTGTCGGTTCGACCGGAATGTAAGCGTTTTCTGTATTCATAAGCCAAATTTTAATGGTGTTATGCTGGAGCATATAATCTTTGTTTCAAGAGGCGCGTCCAATGACACGGCTCTTACCATGAGGGCAAGGACATGGGGAGAAATACTACCTTGTGAGTGTGGAGATTTCTCCCCGGTGCCGTCAAACGGTTTATCCTTAACTTGTAAAAACCGGAATTACCTTTGTGCTTGAAAGGAAAGAACTTTGACTGCCAAACCCTACATACAAGCCTTCACCTTGTTGGGGCGCCTATATAGAAAAAGCACCGTAATCTATTGATATACGGTGCTTTAATGCTGTTTTTGAAGGCTTTTGTGAAGTCCTTCGTTTTTGTTTCAGCGGAGAGAGAGGGATTCGAACCCCCGGAGGTTTGACCCTCAACGGTTTTCAAGACCGCCGCAATCGACCACTCTGCCATCTCTCCGAAAATCCGTCCGGCTTTAGTCGGACGATTTTCTGTATTTCTTCCGCGGAGAGGACGAGATTCGAACTCGTGGTAGAGAATAACCCCTACGACAGTTTAGCAAACTGTTGGTTTCAGCCACTCACCCACCTCTCCAGTGGTTCGCTTTTGCGAGTGCAAAGATATATCAGATATTTCAGTCTGCCAAATTTTTTGGGATGTTTTTTTGCAGTTATTTTTCATAATATATGCAAGTCGTTGTCTGTCAGCGGTGGTGTGGAACGTTGTGGTTGCGGAGTTTTGCAATGCGGCAAATTTTAAGTATGTTTGCATATGCATCTCGGCAGAGCAGGTCCAATCAAGTATGGATGCTTTGCGCTCGATTTGCACTGTCTTATGGTGAAAAATAAGGATATGGGAGAAACTGCGATATCATTGGTGGAGTTCAATCGGCGCATCGGCGGCTTGCTGCACGATGCGTCGGTGCAGCGGTGCTGGGTTGTGGCAGAGACAAGCGACGTGCGTCAGAGCGGCGGTCACTGCTATCTTGAGTTGGTGCAGAAGGATGCACAGACGGGGCAGACGCTTGCCCGTATGCGTGGCATTGTCTGGGCGAGTGTGTATGCCCGTCTGCGTTGTGAGTTTGAGAGAGCCACGGGGCAGCCGTTTGCATCGGGAATGAATGTGATGGTTGAGGTCAGTGCCAATTTTCATGAGCAGTACGGGCTGTCGGTGGTGATAACCGGCATCAATCCCACTTATACGCTCGGCGACATGGCCCGTCAGCGCCTGGAGATACTCAACCGGCTGAGGAGCGAGGGCATAATTGATATGAACAAGCAGTTGCCGTGGGCCGACGTCGCTCAGCGTGTCGCTGTGATTTCTGCCGCTGGCGCTGCTGGATATGGCGATTTTATGAATCAGCTTCACAACAACCCGTCGGGCATCAAGTTCTACACGTGTCTTTTCCCGGCGGTGATGCAGGGGCAGAGCACGGTGACATCGGTCATCGCCGCTTTGGAGCGCATCAACGACTATGCCGATCTTTTCGACTGTGTGGTGATAATCCGTGGTGGCGGCTCGACGAGCGATTTGAATTCGTTCGACAACTATGACCTTGCTGCCAACGTAGCGCAGTTTCCGTTGCCGGTGATATGCGGCATCGGGCACGACCGCGACAATACGGTGGTCGACTCGGTGGCGTCGGTGAGGGTGAAGACGCCCACGGCTGCCGCAGAATGGCTGCTCGACCGAGCGCAGTCGGCTCTCGACCATGTCAACGCACTCACAGATATGGTGGTCGACTCTGCCACGCAGATGCTTTCGGGCGCGCGTCAGCAGCTGGCATATTTCACAAGCGGCATTCCGTTGATGGCTGATAATATTGTGGTGCGCCACCGCGCACGTCTGCAGCAGATTGCCGCGGCGATACCTGTTGTCGCTGCCCGGCGCATCGACGGAGCGGGCAAGGATTTGGCGTTTGCCTCACAACGGGTGGCGATGGCGGCACGGCAGTGTGTGGCTAACGAGCGGCAGCGAGTGACGGGGCTTGAGAAGCAGGTCGAGCTGCTGTCGCCCGACCGCGTGTTGCGCCGTGGCTATTCGCTGACGCTTCGCGACGGACATGTGGTCACCTCTGCCTCGTCGCTCCGTGCCGGCGACAGTCTCGTCACCCGCTTTGCCGACGGCGAGCGAACGTCGGTGGTGGAGTGAGGCAGTGCAATCTCCTGGGCGCACGGGGTTATCTGACGATGACTTTGGTGGTGCCGAAGATGTAGAGCCCGGGCTGGAAGTCGCTGTATGTGGCAATGCCGGGCTGCACGTCAAGGATGCGGTAGAGTTGACCCGCTACCGTTACCACATTCAGTCTTGTTGCCGTCGTGCTCTCGATGCGCACGCGCTGGTTGCCGATTGCGCGGACGGTTATATGGTCTTCTGTCTGTGTGTCATCCTCGTTCTCTTCCATGTCGGGCATAATGTTGTCTGCATTCTGTTCGGCGATGTTGATCACCGAAGTGTAGTCGTAACGGGCGTTTGACCTTGTTGCCGTCGGCGACATATATGTGCGGAACGGCGTCACTGTCGACAGCGATGAAGCGTCGTCGAAAGCCGTGCCGCTGTCGTTCATGCCATACACATTGCCGTTGCTCACATTGATGGCGGAGAAAGTGCCGTGATGAGCGTATTTTCCGCCCACTGTCGTTGCCATGCCTTTGGTGACGGGGATTGTTATTGCGCCGTACGACGTGTCACCGGTGTGGTTGTCGCCGTAGGCGTTGAATGTCACGGTCTGAGCGTCTTCCCAAGCCCCGAAAATATCGTTGTAGAACGCACTTGAGAGGTCGAACTCATAGTAGCGCGCACCAGGGAAGCGCACGATGTAGGGCACTTCGCCTGCAAGACGCAGGTAGTCGGGGTAATTGTGGGCTGTCGCATAGTATGGGTTGGCATACTGGTTGTAGAGTTTGTCGGCGTAGTTGTCGACGAAGAACGTATTTGCGAAAGTGTAGGAAACACCATTTGTCAAGGCATTGCCCGAAGCGTCGGTAGGGGAGAACAAGGCTGCACCAGGACGTTGGAACACTGCCGACGGCACATTTCCCTCGGTGGCAATCGACGTCAGTCCGCGTAGCCAATATTCATGGTGTAGCGAGTGGATGTTCTGACTTGGGTTGTCGGTTTCCGTGTCCGACGGCGAGCCGTAGAAATGCGTAATCTCGCCGTTGAGCGACGCGGCGGCCTTGTCGACGGTGAACGGCAGGCAGATGCCTTCCCATGCGCCTTTGCTGTCCTCGGCATAGTGCAATGGCCGGCGCACATACCATGCGCGGTCGTTGACGTTGAAGGCGATGGGCACGCAGAGATTGTTGTTGTTGCAAGTCTCTCCATCTCCGTTCTCGTTGTCGGGAGTGCGCTCCACGAGGTGTAACAGAGTGGTGCTGTAGCCGTCGATGCCTTTGGTTATATGGTGTCCGTTTATCAAAGCCTCTCTTGTAGTCTCGTTGTAGTTGAGAGCCTTTTCCACCACGTCGTAAGCCTCGTTGCCTGTTGCCTCGTCATTATCGGCGGTGTAGACAAGTAGATTCTGCGTTATGCCGGCGTCTTCTCTGACAACGAAGTCGTTGAAACGGCTGGCGTTGTCGTCCATAGGAGGGTAGAAGATGCCACCGACTGTTTCCGTCGCTGCAGGAAGGTCGTGCAGGCAAGTGAAGTCGACAGCCGTGGTCGCGGAATCGTGCACGTAGGTGCTCATAGTGATTGAGCCATTGCTGTAGGCGTTGTAGTGGAACGCATCGAGCGTCGTATCGCCGTAGTAGGCGGTGGTGCGGTACACGCGGTTGCTCATATAGCTGTTCTGGTGCGAAGCAATATCGCATGGGTAGTTGTCGGGGTTGTGCTGAAGCGACTGTCCCCAGAAGAGGAAGTCGTTCATCGGCTCGGTGCCGCTGTTGTTGGCGTTGAACAGAGGCGTGTAGACAACAGGCGTCGGGATGCTGCCGTCGGCGTTGTATTTTACGCGCGGCGCATCGAGCGGGTGCGTCTTGTCGTGACGGGTCTCCACCTGTTCGTAGTTGGGGGTGTCGCCACCCTTTCCGATACGCAGATATGTGATGCCGGTGTTGTTGCTGGTGATGGCATCCGTGCGGCACGCATACTGATAGTCGCCGTTGGCATAGTAGGCTGACACGTATTTCAGAATCTCGTTGTCGGTGTCAGCCTCAGTGCTTGATGTTGTCGCCGCGTCGCGGTGGCGAGCGCGTAGATAGTACTCGTTGAGGTCGTATGCCACCCGTCCAAGTCGGAAATCCTCCGTGGTGTAGCCCTTGTAGGGAGAGCCGTCCCAGCGATAGACCACAGGCGTCGATCCGCTTTTGCCCGATGCCGGCGCATACTCGAAGCAGCAGTGGTAGTTTCCGATTTTGCCGTCGGCAGTCAAGTTGGATATTTTTCCGGAAGCAAGTCCGAGGTTATAAATATTGCCAGAGCTTTCGATGTTGTTGAAAAGAGATTTTCCCGAAGGGATGCCGCTGATCACGTGACCGTCGCCATGCAGTATTCCCGCGAAGTCGGAAATGTAGTATCCGCCCTTGTCGGTTGCTTCCAGAGCAATGTCGTTCTGCAGGAAGAACTGAGCTTTTGCGCCATAGCGCGGAGCGTTGCTGTCAGTTCCGATAGAGTCGACGAAAGCGACAAATGCAGAGAGGTCGCTCTTGTCGGAAATGTAGATTCTCGGTTCCGGCAACGGGTCTGATTCCGTAGTGTCAAGGCTTTCCTCATTGACGCGGGTTATCGCCTCGGCAAGATGCAGGTTTATACCAGCCTTGTGGGGATCCATGCGGTGGTAGTTGTGCACGACAAACTTGTCGGCGTCGTGCATGTCCACCTCCAGGATGTCGTTGAGTCCCGTTATCGAGACACCGAGTTGTATTCCGTAGCCGTTCATATAGTAATAAGCAGGGACGTCGAGAAGGTCGTCGGTCTTGTCGTAGTGACAGCCCGCAAACAGACCTTTGCCATTTTCATCGGCTTGGTTGAAAGTGTCGTAGCCTGTTGCCACGTTGTTGCTGATATTTTCTTTAGTCCACGGCGTGGTGTCTTTAAACTCCCACTTGCCGTCGGCTCCCATTTGCCGCTTTCCGATGCGCCAGTAGTAGCCGTTGACCGCAAACGACTGGTCTGCGCTGACCACGATGTTGTCTTTGGTTACGCGCACCATCTCGCCCGGCAGCGCGCAGTTTCCGATAGTGATTTGTCCGCTGACGGTTGGCCCCTGCACATATTCGATTGTCAGATAGATTGTGTAGGTGTATTCGCGCGGAACGTAGTATACCGTCGGGTTGCTCTCGTCGATTATTACATCGGAGATGTTTTCAACCTTTTCATACTTTTTGTTGACGGTGTTGTATGTGAAGAGGTTGTCAATCTTCACAAACTCTTCGGTCTGAGGCTGGTAGTAGGTGTTGTCGGCGTCGAGGTTGCCCGATTCCACCAGCTCGTAGCCTGTTTCGGTCTTCTTGTAGAATTTACCCGTGTTGGTGTATATCGGCTTGTTGTCGGTCTCGCTGACATATTCCTCGTAGGCTGGCGCCTTCAGCACGAGCGTTGCCATACTCTTTCTGCCGAGGTGCTTGTCGAAGTAGTCGGGCTCAACGTAGTTTGTGTTGTCGACCATGTCAACCAGACGGAACGAAATCTTGGCATCCTCCTTCAGCCCTGCGGGCAGCGAGTTGTTGAAAAGGGTGGCTTCGTCATCGCCCTTCTCTCTCATCGACAGCAGTGCGGCAAAGCCTTTCGACGCCTTGTCGGAATCGTCGATGGAGGTTGCGCCTGAGAAGTTGTTGCTCTCCGCGCCGCCGACATATAGTTTGTAGCCTCCGGCAACCGCGTCGGAATAGTATGTCTTGTCGGTTTCGTTGGTCTCGGTTCCTGTGAGATAGTTTCGATATTCCAGGTCGCTTGAGTATTGGCTCTTGTCGTCGGGATGGCCGCTGCGCATCTTCCAGTTGAAGATGCTTATAGGCTGGGTGCTCTTCAATCCGGCGAGAACGGTGAGTCCGTCCTTGTTGTCGCTGTCGAATTCGAGTGGATTCTCTTTCGACGACTTGAACGTGTATCCGGAGATGTTGACATTGTAGTAATAATGGAATCCGGTGACATACCAATAGTGAACCTTCACGTCGTCGACCGTCTTGTCCGATCCGGGTGCGGTGATGGCGTGGTATCCTGTCGGGAAACAGTCGTCGACGATGTATCGGCCCTTGTGGTATGGGAACACAAAGTTGCCGGTGGTCTCGAGGAAGTCCTCCTCGTGGGAGTCGCCGTCATGCCGCTTGTGATTGTTGTCGGCATACACATAGCCTCCGCCCTCATCCTCGCGGACGTTGATAAGGTTCATTTCCACAACACCGTAGATTGGGCCGTACAGCTTGTTTTCCACCACTTTTTTACGGTCGGAGTCGTATGTTTCATGACAAAGTTGAATCTTCATTGCGTATCCCGAAGCGATGCCGATCATGTTCATCGCCGTTCCGTCGTTTCGTTTCTGGAACTCTCCGAACGGATCCTCGGCGTCTTCCTTGTCCTTGTTGGCGTTATAGTCGTCGATGTAGTGCTGCTTGACGCCCTGGTACGACATTCCGGCAAAGGCAGTGTTGTCGGTAGAGGCGGCGGCAAGCTGACCGTTGCGGTTGCGCCACATCCCGCTGTTGAAATCCACATTCGACGTGATTGCGCTTACATAGAGGATATTGTTTGAGAATCCCATGTAATTGCGGGCTTTCGTGCTGTATCTGAAGTCCGTGTTGTTGTCGGGCTTCGCTTCCAGATTTCCATTGCTGTCAAATCGGATGTCGTTTGCCACCATCTTGATTTCTCCGACACGGGCAATGGAGTAGGGCGTCTTGTTGACATCGTTAACCGTATAGTCGCGGGCGCCGAGTAGCGAGAAGCAGTTGTCCTCCAGGCGGATGATGTCGAGCCGCTGGAATGTGTTCAGAATCTTCGGATTGTCGATGGTGTGTCCGGCAAATCCATATCCTGTCAGGTCGGCGCTGCGGAAACCCTGGGCATACGACAGGTGTCCGTCGCCGAAGATGCCTCCCTCGCTGTCGTATTCGTAGAACTCATTTTCTCTGATTCCCTCAAGTCCCGACGGCGGCGTTGCGCCCGATTTGAAGAAATATTTGTCCTGCAGCGAGATGTAGCGGTATGTGTATATGCCGTTGGCGGCATCGTCGTCGCTGGCATAGTGCTTGTAGTAATAGCCGTATAGGTCGGTGCCGTTGGGCAGTTGCACCGGTCTGATGTCCTGGTGGGAGATGGTGATATGTTCACTGTCCTTGTTGTCGCCGACAAGTACAAGCGTGTTGCCGCAGAATCCAGCCGTAGAGCCGCCGGGTAACAAGTTAAGATCATCGCCGTTGCCGTTGGCGATTATGGCATAGTCGAGATTGTATTTGTCGGTTAGTTTCAGCACGGTTGTGTTGTTGGCGAATACCGAGCCTTGAGCCACCGAATATCCGCCGCCATAGACAGCCTCATCAATGGTGATGTTGACGTTTTCCCAGCCCACCGACGGCGCGGCGGAAACTATCTTCTTGAAGTAGTGGGCGCGGTTTGCATCGGTAATCGTGTCGCGCATGCCGTTGCCGTTGTCGATAGCCACGATGTCTTCGTAGACGCCCTGCGATATCCACTCGTCATTAAGCAGATATATGTGCTGCTTGATGGCAGGTGTCTTTTCCTTTCCGTTGTCGTTCTCAACTCCAAGATTCTTCCGGTCGGCGCGTTTAAGCTCATATCGGCCTCGGACATGGTTTTGTGGGTTGGTCGAGTAGTAGGTTGGATATCCCACAATCACCTGAGTGGAGCCATACACATAGCCCGAATACGAGCCGCCCGTGACGGCGCGGAATATGTGGCCGTTGAGCATCTTGATAGTCGAGTAGCCCACCACGTTGCCCTGCTGGCCTCCGCCGTAGATGAAGTTGGCAGAGACGCCCAGACCTTCCGGATTGCTGTCGGGGTCGACCACGCCGCAAGGCAGAAACTTGTTGCCGTCCATTTTTGGCTCGGAGCATTTCACCGATTCGCCGATTGTCACGTTTGCGATTCCGTAGATGTAGCTTTCCATACCGTATCCGGCGCCATAAACGTTGAGTGCGGAATATTCGGCAGCCTTGACCAGCAGCTCGTTCGACTTCTCCAGTTTGTCCTTGTCCTTTCCAGCCAGCATATCGCTCTGCAGGTTGATGAGGACGTCGCCAATGATTGTTCCGCTCTTGAAGCATCCGCCATACACATTTCCGCCGACGTATGCGCCGTTTTTCTCCTTCGGCATAAACTTGTTGCGGACGTTGAGCATTATTAGCGGATATTCAGAGTCGGCATCGCCGAGCAGATATCCTCCCCTGTGCTTGGCCTTGCCCTTGTAGTCGTAGTTGGTATTGTTGCAACCGCCCACAATCTTGTCGGTTATGGTCAGTCCCTCAGGGAATGTGTATTCAAGCACATTTCCGATTTTTCCGCTTGTCTTCGGCAACACGTTCATATTACCGCGGTTTCCGCCGCAGCAGAACGTGCCGATTACGCAGTCGGTCAGCCCCTCTCCGGTCTCGCTGCCGTTCCATTTGAGCGAGCCTTGTATGTCGGTCTCCACCGGTTGGAAGTAGAGGTCGAGTAGGTACGGATACACAATCGGACGTTTGCTTTTTTCCGTAGGGAGATACACTGTGCTGATGTTTGCGTTTTCGGAGTCGTTGATCCAGTCGATAGGCTCAGCAAAATCCAGCTCCTGAGTGTAGTCGTTGATGTCGCCGTTCAGCTTTTGGAACATATTCATGAAGTCGTTGTCCTCCGACGTCACAAACAACTCCTCGCCGTTGCATCCCATAAACACGCCGCCGATACGTACGTGGTTCCCGATGTTGACGCTGATGTCGCCGACAGAATTGTCGGTATCTTCCGACGCCCCGTAGGCAAGCAGCTTCTGCACGGTTGCTGAGTTGCCGCCGCCATACACGTTTCCGTCGATGCGTACCGTGTCGGATGTCGACACACCCTGGATGTTGATGCTCACTTTGTTGGTCAGCGGACGCCATGAGTTGATGTTCACCATCTTCACCGCATCGCTTGTGGCTCTGGACTGCGTCATGTTCTCGCGCATAGGCACGGTGTAGACCAACGGCACCGTCTCGGAGTCGGGGTCGTTGGGATTGATGGGATAATACTCGTTGACCGTCACATTCTTGTTTCCGTTTCGGTCGGTGGCATACAGGTAGTTTCCGTTGCCTGCGCCATACACGTCGCCAAACAGATGGCCGCCGTAGATGTTGATGGTGGTTCCTGTGCCGCCGTTGTCCATGAAGTAGCCATTCTTGTTCAGTCCCACGTTGACATATCCCGACACGTCGTTGCCGCCATACACGTTGCCATGAATGAAAATGTCGGCATTGCTGTAGGTATGGGGACTTGTAGCCGGCTTGTTGTCGCCAATTCTCACAGTCGTGCTCTTAAGCACATCGCCCATAAATCCGCCTCCGAAAATGTCGTGGCAGTCGATGGCCTTCAGCTCCACGTCGGTTGAGTTGACTGAACTGTAGGTGCCTCCTCCGAACACACGACGGCAGAATACGCCACCGGAGCCCACGATGTGCGTGTCGCCGACCACTTTGCCGGAATATCCGCCACCGATGATGTCCATCACCGAGTAGCCGTTGAAAAAGTGCTTGTATTCCTCGCCTTTCACGATGTCGATGCCTTCGAGGATGCTTCCTCGTCCTTCCATTTCCACGTTCACATACGTGTCGCCCATCACGATGGCATTTTCACCGAATCCTCCGCCGAACACGCTGAATTGCGGCGTGCCGATTTTTTCGTAGATTTCTTTCCACTCAATGCTTTCAAAGAAATTCTTGCCGGTGTCACGTCCAGCCACCATCTCTGTGCTGTTGTAAAGGAGTCCCTTTGTCATGGTGAGATAGGAGTTGTTGCCCACAACGCATGCTATGTTTCCGCCACCGTAAATATTGTGGTCCACTTTGAACTTACGAGCTTTAGGGTCGTACTGCGGAGAGTAAATCGTTCCGCCTACGATGCTGGCAGGACTCCATGTGCGTGCCTGCACATCCCATAATGTATGTGCCTGCACATTGCCTCCAAGAATCAGCAGGTTGGTGTTGCCGGTTACGTCGGCAGATGTCACCGCCACGCTTTCGCTGCCATTCTCAGTAATGGTTTCGACGCTTCCCAGACCACCTCCGTGAGCGCTTTGTCCGAACCATCCGTCGTAGATTGTCAGCAGGGTGTTGCCATACACTGTGCCGTTCTGGCAGCCGCCATAGAAGCGTTCCATGAGAGTGGGGTAGTTGTCGATGTCAACGGGATGCACCATGTTGGCGTCATCGTTTGGAGAGAGATATTCTTTCGTCGCGTCGTCCCAATAGGGGTAGTGCATCACCGGGCGGTCGAGGATGAGACACGAGTTGCCGTAAACGCCTCCGAGACTCTTGCTGTCGGCACACTCCCTGACAGAACGTCCTCTGCCGCCTGCAAACACCTGCGACATCAAGGACCCGCCACGGATGTTTACGAGAGTGGTGCGGTTTGTCGGGGATAGATAGTTGTCGCGGGTGAACACCGCAGCGTCGGCTTTTTTGCTGCCTACATTCGCCAAGTCACCGCCGCCGTAGACTCTGCCGAATATCAATGTGCGTTCAATCAGTCCGAGGCCATTACGGTATTTGAACATTTTGCCATAGATGTGCACTTCGGTTTTCTCTACATGCGCCATGTCCGGGAAATCGATGAATCCGCCGTTCTTTTTTACAGACTCCACACCGGAACCTCCACCATAGACACTATGGTTGACATCGCCTCCTTTGATGAAAACCATCGACTTGCCTTTCACCGAACCGAAGTCGTAGCCGCTGCCGCTGGAGAAGTCGCCGTAGGGCAGCGCTCCCAAACCAGCGCCAAAGATGTCGTGGCAGCCAAGTTGGCAGTCGGTTTCCACGTATGTGTCGCCCGTTACATATCCGGCATATCCGCCGCCATGAATCTGAAGCAGCACGAGTCCGGGCTCACCGATTTTCCAAGCCAGACGGCTGATGTGGTAACGGCGGAATATGTTTGGATCGCTCTCGCCGCCATCATAACTTCCGAAATAGAGTTTCTTGTCTTCCTTCGACAACTTGAGATAGTCGTTGTAGATGTCATCTTCAAGGTCGAGATATGTTTTAAAGTCATTGTTTTGATAGAGATAGCGGTATTTTATGCCGTTGATTGTTAATAAGCCGTCGTCGTCAAATTTTGCTCCTGGCTGCGCATAGACTTCGGTCTTTCCGACAGAAGTGTTGACACCGTATCCCGCGCCGAACACTGAGAATGAAGGGCTGGAAACGTATATGCTGTTCATGAACCAGCAGAGCCCCTGCAAAGTGGTGTTTTCAAACATACTGATGGTTTTCCCCTTTGAGTCCTTTATGTCGTCGAGGGGGGAGTGGTTGATTATGACCACTGATTTGCCTGTGTTGGCAACAGAGGCGGAGCCGACATGGCAAGCCCTGTTTCCTCCGCCAAAGATGTTGTAGCTGTTGGTGAAGGTGAATCTGTCCAAATCGAAGAATTTCTTAGTATTCTCATTGTTTCTGATACGGTCGATGGCATTCTGTGCAAGAGGGTCGCCGATGTTGTCTAACGACGTTGCCCTGTCAATGGCATAGGCAATCTTTCGGAATTCGTTATTGTCCTTGCAGATGGGGCTGCTGTCTGACTCGGCGTCAAGCCATGTCGTGATGTTGCCGTTGCTGTCTGCTTTGCGGTTCCATATCCATGAACCTCCGTCGATTTGCACCTTTGTGTTGCCAAGGATGTCGGCATACGTGCCGGTGTCGGCTATGTCCTTCTTGCCGAGCACCTCCTTGTCGACAGTCAGCTCGCTGTCGATGTCAATGTCGCCATATCCTCCGCCATACACGTTCTTGCCCAGCATTCCGCCCTCGATGTGCACAAGCGTGTTGCCGTCGACCGTTCCGTATTCGCAACCGCCGTAGATGTCGCCCCAAACGCATGGCACCACATTGTCGATGCCGCTGTCAACGCCCGGATTGCTGTTGACCACGTGTACAAGCGTGTTGCCGTTGATGCGGCCGATGTTGTAGTATTGGTTTGCTTCAGCCTTTTTGCAGCCCACTCCTCCGCCATACACGTTTCCAAAAATGTTGCCGCCGCGGATGTTGACAAACGACCGGTAGCCATCGGCTTTGTAGCTGATGAATGAGCCGTCGGCTTGGTTGAGCGTCGAAGCGCTTGTCAGCAAGTCGGGCGAGTAGTAGTCGGAAGGTTTCATCTCTTGGAAAATGCCCACATTGGCATTGTCGCCGCCGCCGTACACGTTGCCGTAGATATTGGCGTTGTCGGCAACCTCCACCATGGTTGTGCCGATGACACGCGCCACGGTTATGAAGTGGGTTGAAGAGGCTGTCTCAGGCTTCAGTCCGGCACTTCCTCCAAACACGTCGCCGTGGGTGAAGGCACCGCGCATATATACCTCCGTATTGCCGCCAATCTGACCTGTGGTGTTGTCCTCGGTCGACGCGATGTCGCCGAAGCCGCCGCCAAACACACGGCGGATAAACGTTTTTCCGTCGACAGTGACTTTGGTGTTGCCAGCCACAGTGCCGGCATATCCGCCGCCCAACACAGCCCATACGGTGAAGTTGGGCGCTCCCATTGAATTGTCGAGCGAAGGAGCGTTTGGGTCTATATTGCCGTCGGGGCCAGGGCTGTATTTGCCATAGTCGCCGTCAACGTTGACGGTTACATCGGTGCTGCCAACGGTCGTCAGCCGTCCGTATCCGCCGCCGAAGACACTGAAGTGAGGATTCTCGTTGTCGGTGTACGACTGTTTCCATTCGTCGGTTGTCAGCAGTTCGTAAGGCGTCATGCCTTTCTGCATCATCACGGTGGCAAGGCCGGTGCCGTCGGCAGGGGTTGTTGTCACATTGCCGTCGGCGTCTTTGTATGTGCCCACGTTGCAGGCAAGATTGCCGCCGCCATAGATGTTGTGGGGATTCAGGAACTTGCCGTCGGCATAGAATTTTGATTTTTCGTATACAGTGTCCTCCGTGGCAGGCTCGTCGCCGGCGTCGTCGATGTCCCAGATGTAGAATATGTTTTCAACCGGATCCCACATCTTGAACCATATCACATTAATCGAGAAGCTGTCGTCAATCGGACCGTGGCCTACGCTTTGTGTGCCGCCCTCGTCCTGCGCCAGGGTCACGTTGGTGTTGCCGAGCACGTCGGCTGAAGTGACCGTGCCGTCGGTGATGTCGCCGTTTCCGCCTCCGAACACCTCTCCGGCGATGTTTCCGGCATAAATGTTCACATGCGTGTCGTTGGCAACCTGTGCAAGATTTCCGCCTCCGAAGATGTCGCCGTAAATGAAAGGAGCCTGCTGTGTGCTGCCCGCGAACGACACGTTGGCATTGCCGGCAACCAGTCCCACCAGCTCAGGATGCTGTGTGCAGCCGTCGCCGGCGGCAAACGCTTGCGAGGCAGGGCGCAGACGGCGACCGTTGCCGCCGGCAAACACCGAGCCGCGGATGTCGGCGCTGTCGCCGATCACGACGTTTGTGGCGTTGCCGTCAAATTCTACAATCGCCATATCGCCTCCGCCATAGATGTTTTTGTAGAAAGTGCCGCCCATGATGTTCACGCTCGACTGCCCGTAGAGGCGAGCCATGTCGGAAAGCGTCTCGACGTTGGAAGTGCTCATCTCCTTGGCGTCGGCCACACCGTATCCGCCTCCGAACACCGGGCAGTAGAAAATGCCGCCGTTGATGTTCAGCTCCACGTTGCCATAGGTCTTGCCGAGGGCTTTGTAGTCGCCGGAATTGCCGCCGTAGGGGTTCTGCGAATAGAAAAAGTCAGTGCCACGTCCGCCGGCGAAAATGCCGTTGGTGCAATGAAACTCACCGCCGTTGATGGTGATCGACGCTACTGTGGCGCCAACCTTTCCGTAGACATTGCCTCCGCATTTGTTTGGAGTGGCGGCGGTGCTCGACCATAAGCCTTTGCTCATAAAACCGCTTCCTCCGCCATAGATACCGTCGATAGGGTCGGTGGTAGAGCCGAACTCTCCACCGTTGATTACAATCTTGGTGTTGGTGTTGGTTGGGTCGACATCTGTGAACGACTCGAAATCATCGTTGTTGTAGCAGTGATACGTCACCAGACGATCCTTTGCAACGGCATACGGACCGTAGAGCATAACGTCGCCCGATTCATTCCAATAGGCGATGCTTTTATCGGGAGTGTGGCTGTCGGCATTGTCGTCGCCTTCGCCGATGCCGTTCATACCGCCTGCGCCAGCACCGTAGATTCCGCAGAAGATGTTGTCTTTCTTAGTGTTGCCGGCAGGCAGAATCTCGAATAAGCCGCCGTTAATGGTGATTGTGCTGTAGCCATAGAACGGGTTGTTGACAATCACGTTGCCGGTGTGTCCACGACCGGTGCTGCCGCCATACATCTCGGTGACAATAACACGGTTGTCAATCCATTCGTCGTTGTTGTTTCTTGAAGACGCCGGGTCGAGCATGATGTTTGCACGTCCCATATAGGTGTTGTTTGGCACGTAGTAGTCAGTGCCGTTGTAGGGTAGGATGAAGTCGCGCTGCGCACCCAGCGAACCGTTTACGACACGCGCCACCTTTCCGCTTCTGATTATTATGTCGACATCCGCATACATGGCACCCTCGTGGCTTCCGGCGAGAATGATACCGGCATCGTAGTCGCTCTTGCGTTTGCTTGTTTCTCCCTTGATTTTCCTTTCCGGGTTGTGGGCATCGTTCCATTTGCGGTCAATGTCCATCTCGATTGTGCACTTTATCGGCAAGTTTGGAGTTCCCATCACTCCATTGTAGTCTTTCTCGGACGATGTCTGACGTCCGCCCGCGCTGATTGCGGAGTAAAAACCGGATTTGATTGATATTTTGAAACCCTCCTTGCCGTGAGGCATCGACTGCTCGAAATCGGAGATGTTCTTCTTGTTGCTCAGCGGAAAGAAACGTCCGTCGTTGTTGAAACCGCCGAATATGTGGAATGCAGTGGTCACAGCGCCGTCGATGGTGCCGTAGTTAGGGGAGTTCTGCCCGAAGCCGGTCATCTGTATGCCTTCGCCCATCTCAAGGTTGTTGTACTGGCAGTAGATAATCTTGTAGAAATCGCCGCCGTTGTTTGTCACAGGGTCGTTGTTGAATGTGATGTATTCAAATCGGGTGTCGCCCCATATCGGCAGACCCTTTTCGGCACCATAAATTTCGATAGTGCCCTTGTAGTCGGTGCCGTCCCAGTCGCCAGTGATGGTGGCGTTGCGGAAAAGAGTGGACTCTCCCTTTGCGTTAGCCCAATCGTCAAACTTCAGAATGCTTTTGCCTCTGTTGTTGCTGGTTATGTTGAAACCCGTGTATTGATTGTTGGTTACGTCGGTATGGCTTGTGCCCATCAGCACGATGATGTTTTCATCCCAAGTACCCGTCTTGGAGAGCTTGCTGTAGGCGCCTTTCCACGTCTTCATTGCCTGTGTCGGGGAGTAGCCCCACTCCTCGTCGTCGTTGTCTTCGCCCTGTGCGTAGGTTGTGCCGTTGATGCTCACCGCCTCAGGACATAGGTACACCACGATAGTCACTTTGATGTTTTTGTGGAAAATGATGTTGCCACCGCTCTTTACGGTAACCGTACAGTTGTATTGGTTCTTGTTGGTGGCAGTTTCCGGGCGTACAAACTCGTTGGACGTTTCCGACAGCAAGGTTTCTTTGTCGTGCCATTCGTATGTGATGTCGAGCCCGAGTTCGTCGTTTGTGAAATTCTCTTTCGTGTCGTTTTTCACATTAACGATGTATGTGCCGGGCTTGGTGTCGTAGTCGAGTTCGGCAGTGATGCCGATAGCCTCGACGAGTACGGTGTTGGTGCGCTGGCTGCCGTCGACGGTCATGGCGTAGACATACTGGGAGTAGGTTTGTCGAGGCAGGGTGAACGGGTTGCAGGCAGTGCTGTTTACCTTTTCGCCCTCAGTGTTGTCGGTCGATGCATACCAGTTGTAGACATCGGAAGTGATTTCTCCGTCTTCTGTTGTCACGGTGAGCACATCGCTTGTGCCGCGCTCCGCCTTCAGGGCAATAGAGCTGAAAGAGAACCGTTTGGAAGAGTTTGAATATAACCACGGCCTCTTGTCGAGGTTGTTTTGGTTGATGTACAGGTTGTTGAGCCCGGCAAACGTCTTTCCGAACGGCTCTCCTGTGGTTGCGTCGGTTGCCGAAATGTCTTTTTCAACGCCGTATTGATTGTAGGCGTAGGTGTCGGCAGCCTTGTTGGCAGGAGTGTAGTACCATGTGTCCTTCACCTTGCTTGCAAAGTTGTCGGCGGCTATAAACGCCATCACGCTGGCTTTTTTGCATTGGGTGGTGTTGGCGCTTGTCTTCAAGCCGGCACCGTGCACATAGATGTTTCTTGGCCATACGACATAGCCTGTTTGGTTGGCAAGTTTGCTTGCCGCACCGAAACCGCATGAAATTGTCACTTGTCCTTCCACACCGTTGAGTGCAGCGTTCCGGAACACATCAATCTCCGTGTCTGCGGAGATGTTGAATATTCTCAGACTCACGAAGTTGTTCAGATATCCGGCTATGCCTCCAATTCTGAATTTGGTCTTTGTCGAGAAACTCTCGTTGTTGTCGGTGATTTTTGAGTTGCGGATTATGATGTTGCTGAGTTCCGCGTTCTGGGTCATGTCGGCAACCACAATGCCCATCTTTACCGTGTAGTTGGCGTTGTTGAGAGGCATGTGTGCCTCGAGCTTCTCTATCAAGGCGTTGTCGATGATGAGGTTTGTGACAGCCGCATATTCATTCTCGTTGTTGCCCTTGCCGTTGAGTCGGGCGAACAGACCCCACGAAGCCTCTTTGGCTGTGTTGAAGCTCCATTTGATGAGCAAGTTGCTGACGGAGTGTCCGTCGCCGTCAAACTTTCCGGCGAAGAAGTGTCCGTCGGAAGCCTTCGCGATGCCTTGAGCCGTGCCGATAGGAGTCCACAGACCCTTGCTTAGGTCGATGTCCTTGGTGAGTTTGAAATATTTCTGAGAAAACATTTGTAGCTCGGTGCCGTTGTTCACTTCATGCGCCAGTCTTGCCAATTCCAAGTCGTTGCTGATGAGGTAGGGCTTTCCCTTAGAGCCGTCGCCCTCGGTGCCGTCGGGATATAGCTGGTAAGAGTCGGCATAGAAATGGTTGCCGTCGTAGTCCACGCCATAGGCTTTCGGCTCGATGCTGAAAGCGATGGTCTGCGATGTGTTGTCGGCAGACGTGATTGTCACATCGCCGCTCCGAGTCTTGTTGGTCAGCGGCAGCGTGATGGTCTGTCCGCTGTCGGAAATGCCGTCGGTGACACTCTTTGAGTCCACGTTCCATGCAAATGTGCTTCCGGCGGGGATGTCGGCGGAAACGATGGAATATGCGACCGTGCCGTTTTTGAAATCCCATGAGGCTTTAATGTCGTTGCTGCTTAATCCTTGAGCCATGGTCAGATTGACTCCGGCAATCATGAGCATGAGCAGAGAGAAAAAAACTCGTGATATGCTATGTGTTGAATGTTTTCTCATTTTCCAAACACTTTATTGTCGTTATCTATTGTTAGTCTATCAATAATTGACCCGTATAGGCATCCTCGTCGGCAAGCACATACAGGTAGCGTGGCTGTATGAGGATGCGTATTGGGTTTATCATCGCAGTCTTGCCTGTTGTGAGGCTGCTGAAATTATCCTTGTTGATGGTTATTCCGGATGTTACGTTCTTTCGGGTGACGATGGTGGAACCGTCCTCCGCTATGAATTCCACGTCGTATTTGACGTTGATGACAGGCAGGAATTTGGCATCGGGTATGGTGTAGATGTCGGCACCCCATTGCGTGTAGCCGGCAGATGTGACAATGACGGTCTGGGTGTTGTCGTCGTAGTCCGCGGAGCCGTAGCCTTTGTAGGCAATAGGGAATGGAGTCTCTACAAACGACTGACGTTTGATGTCGCTCCACGTTATTGCAGAGGCAGACCAACTTTTTGATGTTGTATTCCAGACGTAGGAACGCGATATTGTGCACGATGTGGAGAAGCTGCCTGAAAGCGTCACGCTCTTGATGCGGAAGTGGCGGATGGCGTTCATCTTGGTGTCGAGCATGAAGAGCAGCTTGTAGCCGGTGAGTGTCTGGTCGAATTTCAGACTGACCGTTCCGCCTCCGTTGCTATCGGAGATGGCTCCTTTGTTGCTCGGGACGGCGCAGATGATCGGCGCCGCCTTTGTGTCGTAGATTACCGGCACAGGGTTGCCGCCGTCGCCCATGGCGAACGGAAACGAGAGGGTATATGTGTTGTTGGCGGTGCGCAGAAGAGTGGCGCCGCCGGTATATGGCATATATGCGAAGAAGTCGAACGACGAAGCCTTGGTGTATTCAGTCCAGCGCTTCTTTGTCGCAGTGTCCCAGCCGTATGTCGCTACGTTGTAGGTGGCAGTTTCATTGTTGAATATGGTGTTTGCAGCCGACGCATAGCGTTTCGGCATGTCGTAGTATCCGAACGTGCCCATCGTTGCGGGATGGCGCGTAGGGTCGTAGGCCTCGTAGGGGTTGGCGCGTGTCGCTGTTTTTTGCGGTTGCGCCGAGAATGAGATGTATCCGTGGTTGTCGGCTTGCTGTATGGGCATGTCGGAACCCTCGCAGGCAGAAAGCGTTGCGAGAAGCGTGATAGCGGTTATTTTTGAGATATGTTTCATTCTTGTAGTCAATTCTTTTTACCAGTCTTCAGTGCCTGAGCCGTTGTTTTTTATGTCGGCACCGGGAAGCCATTGTTCCACCGTCAAATCGTTGAAAGAGATGCTGTCGCCAGTGTCGGACAATTTGAAAATGTATGTGTATTGGCAGCCCGCCTTCCACTGCATGTATTGCGCCGGCACTGTAGCCGACACCGTTTTTCCGCCAATGTTGATGGTTATGGTGTATGCTCCCTGTTCGTAGGGGATGTTGGCGAGCGGCGGCACGTAGTACCATTTATTGTAGAGAGTAGGGTCTTTGAGGACGTGTATCTGGTCGCCAGCCTCTTCGTAGGGAGTGGTGAGAACCAGGAGTCCGGACGCATCAGCCGCTTCCGACTTCGACATCGTGAGAGTCGGAAATGTGCCGACCGGAATTCCGGTGAGCGGATAGGCGGCGTCGATGGTGCCGCGGAGAGGGGTGTCGGCATTTGCCGGGGTGTCGACGAAACGGCTGTCGCGGAACTTGATGTTGCTTATCGCAACGTTGGTCGTTCCGTCAGGATAGGTGAAGCGGAAGCGCACCTTTGCGATTATCGGCGCGAAAGTCAGAGTGACACACGACCCGTATGCCGGCGACGTCGACGAAGGGGAGGCAAGCCAAAGGCGGCTTGCGTATGGTGTTGAAGTAGCGGTTGCTGCTTCAGAATATTCAAAATTAAAAGACAAGGTAGCGGTAGCGTTGTCGCCCGAGCTGACCGAAGTCTTTACATCTGGATTGAAGGGACTGTATGCGAAAAAGCGGTAGCTCGTTGCCGAGTAGTCCCAATATTTTATTGTTTGCAGGGTGGCACTTATAGGATTTTCAATGCCAGCATATTCCCAGTCGGCAGTGTTTGTCGTAGAGCTGCCGGCAGAGCCCTGATTGTATGACATTTTATATCCGTCCATCACAATTTGCGGCGATGACGGGTTCGGGGAGTTTGTTGTGGTTTTATATCCCCATGTGCGGAACGTCTGGAAGATAGTCTCGAGACCGTTGCCCGCAGCTTTTGTTTTTGCATCCTGCCAGTTGTTGTTTGTGCTGCTGAAGGCGATGCTTGTCTGTGTATTGTCTGGGTCGGGCACTATTGGTTCGTCCGGCTCGGATTGCGAGCAGGAGAATAGGGAAAGTCCCAACAGAGGAAATATTAGGATGCGATGTTTCTGCATGTCTTCTTGTTTTTTTTAAAAGACGGGCGGGGGAGAAACCCCCGTCCGACATATAAATGTGTCCGAGGCGTGTGAAAACACACCTAAGACACAATGTTTTAGTCAAAATCCAAGGCGTGAGCCATGGAAAAAGAATTATTATTTGACAACGTTGACAACTTTGACAATCTTATATGACTTTTTGGTTCCATTGTCGTATTCAACAGCGTAGTATGTTGTAGCCGGGTCGGTGGCAACACCTGTCCACTTGAGGGCATTTACGTTGAGAGTGTAGCCAGGACCTGCCGGAACAGAAGTTACGGTAGTGGCAACATTTGCTGCTGTTTCTGTCACAACCATCTTCTTGCCAGCGTAGTCGGTGACAGTCCAAGTCTTGGCAGTAGCGTCGTTGGTTCCTTTCACGAGAGCGTTGGCAACGCTTGCCTCGTTGATAGTCTGAGTGGCACCGTCTTCGAGAGTTACGGTGTACAATTTCTGAGGAGCGACGGTTTTTGCAGCGGTTTCGCCTGCAGCAGGAACATATACAGTTGCATAGATGTCGGTGCCGTTAACATATTCGTTGCCGTTGGTAGTAACCTTGTTGTCCTTGTAGCCGTATGTAGTGATACTGTTGTCAGAAACAGTGGTGATTGTTTCCTGGAGACCGTTTGCCTCGTCGTCAACAACAACGGCGTCGAATGAAATGGCTGTCAAACCAGGTTTTGTGCCTGTGCCGCCGGTAGAACCGTTGGTGTCCTGAGAAATCTTGAAGATGTAAGTGTAGGCGTAACCAGACTTCCATTCAGTGTATTCGGCAGGAACGGTTGCAGTGGCACCCTTCACGTTGATTGTCTCTTTAGAACCGTCGACAGAAGTGAGCTTGTAGTCGATGCGCAGGGTGATGGCGCTTGCCTTACCTTCCGACGGAAGCACGTTCTGATAGCCGGCGCCGCAGTAAGAAGGCTCCGCTGCATTCTGGCTGAGGTAAGTTTTACCTGCAGGAATCGTGCCTTCGGCCTGGTTGTTGTAGTTGACAGCGCCGAATCCTTTAGAATCCAATACGTCAGTCTCTCCTGCAGTTGTTGATGCAGTGAATTTTACGTGAGCCTTGTTGTAGTCTTTCTCAGCAGCGTGGTCGGTACCTGTTGTAGGGAAGTACACTGTCAATGTTCCGGAGTTGTTGAATTTTCCGATGAGTGAGCCTTCCGGGTTGTCGGTTGTGGTGCTTGTTGGGTCGGTATAGAACTTCACGTCGCTGATCACATAACCTGGAACAGTCTCGAAGAGAGCCATGCGCACCTTGCTGGCAAGGTGACGGAAGGACATTGATACAGAGGCATCGTTGTAGTTAGGCTCAGTAACGGTCTTCATGTCGGAAATGTAGCACTCGCTGAGAGTGTTTACGTTGCCGGAGAGAGTGTAGGCGGCAGTGGCGAGATTGTCTTTGTCGACGTGTGTCGGAGTAGCGTATTTTGACGCCGCATCTTTTTTACCCATTGAGAAAGCTATGAAATCGTAGGATTCGCAAGAGTGGTCCCAATACTTGATGGTCTGCTGCGTTGCTCCGCTCTGTGCGAGAGATTTGTCGGCTCCCTTTACCTTCATGTCCTGATTAACATACTCCCAACCAGCACGGTTTGACTCTGTAGAGAATGCTGAACCGTCTTTGAAGTTCACGTTGTAGTGGTCGAATGCATAATTTTCGTTGTTGGCTGCATCTGTCTTGTTACCTTTGAAACCGACAACGACAAAGTTGTTTTCGAGGAGGCCTGCTGCAGTGGCGCCGGTCTCCGTGGCGCGTGTGATTTTGCCTGTGTCGCCACCGAAGTTGATTGCTGAAGTGGCTCCATTTTGCTCATTTCCCTGAATTTCTCCCAAGAAATCGTCGCTTGAGCAGCTGGCGAGAGCCAATGTCGAAGCGGCTGCGATAAAAAATTTGTTCATAAATTAAAAAATTAAAATAGTTCGTATTGTTTATTATATATTAAATTTATTGTTGATTACATGTCGAATATCCATTCTTTCTCTTCGTAGTCCTCCACCACAGCATCGAAGCCGGAGCCTCCGGACCGGTTGGGGACAGGCACCTTGTCCATGTCGAGCTCCACCGTGATTACCCCACCCCGGAACAGCCGTCGCGCCTGGTCGGTGACGTCAAACACGAACGTGGAGTCTTTGCCGTTGTAGAACTGCATTTTCACGTCAATATAGTGGCGGTTGTTAAGGTCGGCATCCCTCACTTTCTGCAGCGATTCCAGATATGCTCGCGCGTCAAGCTTGCTCGGGTTTAGTTTCGGGATGCCGAAAGTAAGCACCTTTCCACCTATCACGTCGACCTTGTCGCCGTTCTTGTCGGCAACGTCCTGCTTCATCCGCATGAAGAAGTTCACGGTGATGGCGTCAGCCCCCGTCACGCCTGTGTTGAGGTTTACGGAGCGAGCCATGCCGCTTAGATTGGCGTTCCCCTCTACGGCTGTCACCTTTCTGCCGTTGTGGTCGTTGTTGCGCAGAATCACTTGTACCAAATAGATGTAGGTCACTGGCTGCAGCTCCATCTCGAGCTGCCGTACCCAGCAGTTGCGGTTCTCGTCGAACGTGAATCCGTCCAGATTCTTGTTTATCTCAATTCCTCTATGGTATCCGGCAAACAGCTCCTCCGGCTGATAGAAGGAGCGCGTGAACTGCGGCGAGTTGTAGAGCGCCGGGTATATTGTCTGTCCGGTGTAAGCTGTGACGTGGTCGTAGGTGGTGTTTTCGTCGATACGCACACTCTGTACCCCGTCGGGAGTGTTGATGTTGTTCCAGGCAAGAATGTCCCAAAAACCGAAATCGTATTTGGCTTGGAGGTGGTTGCCGACGATTGAGTGCCTGTAAGGAGCATTGTGGACACCGAACTGGACGTTGCCGGTGAAATAGCGGCGCACCTCGAAGGCGTCAGGCTCTGTGTAGCCGATAGTGCCAAACATTTCCTTGTCGGTGTTGTCCCATCCGTAGATCCACTCCGCTTGCCAGTCGTATTCGGTGTCGTACTTGAAAAGGTAGTTCCATATCACTTTCAAGTCGAGGTCGACGGTCGGTATCTCCATATCGATGTCGGCGCCGCCCTGGTGGAGATGGAGCTTAGGCTCGCGCACGCATCCCGTTGCGACAAGGCATAACAATGCAAAACACATGACGACAGCCTTGTTGCAGGCTTTGCAGCTTGCATCAAGGATGATTCGTGATATATGAGTTTTTATATTGCGCATTGTTACTATGTTTTGTCTAATAGTTGATTGTCGTTTCTCGGTTTCTGAAACTTACGCCTTTCTTGTTGTTGCGTCTGTAGAGCAGGTCGTAGCTGAGCGTTATCTCCACCCTGGTAGGGCCAAGCCACGAGAAGCGGTGCTGCCTCTTTTGGAAATCCTTGGCATCGCCGTACCACTTGTAGTAATATTGCTCTTTGTCGGTGTCGGGGTCTACGGGGCATTTCCACTGATAGGGGTCGTAGTTGGTGCTGAGATATCCAGCCTGCAGCCCGAACTCCAGCTTCCAATGTCCGGAGCGACCTAACGGGACGACATAGCCTATACCCAAACCAGCGCCCCAGCCTTCGCCTTCCCATCCGCGTTTCTCATCGAAGCAGATGTTGTATAGGTACGCGTGCGCGTATAGACTGAGGTATAAACCTCTGAAAGCCGCGCCTTCTCCCGGTTTGCGTTTGCGGATGTCGCCGCTGCGCAGATAGTAGCGGGTGTGCAGCTGATAGTTCCTGACCTGAAAATATTTATGCTCATCATAGTGCTGCCACCACGGGCAGTCGAAACTTGCACCGTAGGTGAAATGACCATGAAGCGGATAATATTCCAACGCAACGTTTGGAATAGGGCAGAAGCGGTCGTAGCCCGGCATGTAGGCAAAGTCAAACAGCACGTTTGTCTTCACGCTCAGCACCTCGCGGCGCGGCAAAGCCGAGGCGGGTGTTGTCGCTGGGATGATGTATGCCGGTGTGATGTCGGCATTTTGGATGCGCAGATGGCAGTCGGCGACAGTTGTCGGAATGGTTGCTGCTATAGGTCGTGGAGCCAGGTCGTTGCTGTCGATGTTGGCAAGCCTTTTGTCAACGACAATTATTCTCACTGCGCGCAGTTTCGGAAAATATTCTTTCAGCAGGTAGCGCCATAGCTTGCCGCCGTCGTGCTGCTTCATAGCCGCCTTAAGACGTTGGGTGTCGTCGGCGTAGAGAGTGATTAAGGAGTCGACATCATGGAATTTGGCGTCGTGTTTCAGCATCATCATGGTGTAGAGCAGGTCGTAGTCCTCAGCCACAACGTCGTATTGGATGTGGTCGGTGCCGATGCCGTAGCTTCGAAGCAGAGCGTCGACCGATGCGCGACGTTGGTTTGCCAAACGACGGTTGTTGTCGTATGGACCTTCTGGAGAAGCGGCGGCACGTCCGAAAACAATACCCCTATCTCCCAGCCTTTGAAGCTCTGGGATAAGCACATCGGTAATCCATTCCCTGTCTTGGTCGCTGATGTTGATTCTATTTACAACAAATTTTATTGGGCGCGAATTTTGGATAAAGATGCTGTCGTCGGTTATTCCTTCAGCAGCCATATCCATTGCTAAACCAATAATTAGTGTAATTATCAGTCTGGTATATCTCACTCTTTTTTACCTGTTCCTTTAAACCTTTTTATGCCACAAACACTGATTAAAGTTGGGAAGTATGGTGTCGTGACAGACCTATATTAATCGTTAATGTGTCGGTTAAAATCTAACCTGCTTTTAGTAGCGGATGCAAATTTACAAAGAATACAAATACGGGGGGGGGGGAAAATCTAAATATTTTTTGTTGTTGATGATGTTATTTTATGTTAACGAAGCTTTGGCTTGGAGATATTCGGCGAAGATGCGGGCTGCGCTCTCCACCTTGGCAGCGCAAGGACGCGACCTGTAGTATTCGGCTGTGCGAGGCGATGCCTCGTAGGTCGACACTGCTTTGTCGTGGCCTTTCAGTCCGAGAATTTCGGCGCAGATGAGCGAGCCGTTTTGCTCGCGCGATTTCTCAAGAAGCTGTTGTACAACCTTGTAGCAAGCCGATTTGCCTTCGCGGTCGGCACCGTCGGTCTGACCGCAGTCGAGTCCCGCAAGCGACACGATGCCCGACACGGCGCCGCACATCATGCGAAGCCTCCCAACGCCGCCGCCGAAACCTGCGGCAATGCGTTTTGCGAGGTCGTCGCTGAGCCCGTAGATGTCGGCGAAAGCCGCCACCACTGATTGGCAGCAGCCATAGCCTTGCATAAAATTGTCGACAGCGCGCTGCACGCGCTCTTCAAGTTCCGGTGATAAGGTCGTATAGTCCATAGTTATGAAAACAGTTCCATTTGCTCTGGAATGTTGGGGTTCGCGTGACTCTTTTCCGGTTCTTTATGATTCTCCATTTCGGGTTCTTCAGGCTCTTCGGCAACGATTGGAATTGCGTTTGTCGGCGGTGTGGGCATCAGCCAGTCGGAATATTCGGTTGTGTAGTCGATGGCAGATATTCCCGACAGCGGAGCCGCATGGTGTTGAGCCTTTTTCTTGGCTTTCTTTTCTGCCTTTTGGATTGAAATCTCGTTTTTTGCTGATTCCAGCTCGTCTTTCAGCGCCACAATCTGTTGGCGGAACTCCTGCTCCTTGTCGGCATAGTGCTTTTTGTTGCGTTCCAATTCCTTTTTCAACTGCTCGTAGACAGAAGAAATCTCGTCTTTCGTGCTGTTGAGGTCGTCGATTTGCAATTGTTTTTGCGACAGCTCATTGTTGAGTTTCTCCACGGTGTCTTCGAGCTTGGCGCGAGTGACTTCGATTTCAGCCATCTTTGCGGTGTCGCCGGTCTCGTTAAGTTTCTCGTGTAAGGCATAGAGCTCGTCGTTCTGGCTTTGGATTGTGGACCGCATGCTTGCCAACTCATTGTTGCGCACGGCAAGTTCGTTTTGGAGCTTTTCCAGTTCCTCGCTGCTTGTCGCTGGGGCATTTTTCAGCGCTAACTTTTCATCTTCGGCTTCGGCGAGTTTGCGTTTTGTCTCTTCCAGCTCTAAGGTGGCCTGCGAGAGAGCCGTAATGCGTGCCGTCAGCGCTTCTGCTTCGGTTTTGGCGTTGCTTTTTATGGTCTCGAGTTCGGCGTTTAGACGCTCGATTTCCGCCTCCTTCTCGTTTGCGTCGTCGGGTTGTGATGACAATTCGGCAATGCGCGCCTCCTTCTTCGCCACGTCTGCTTTGGCGGCAAGGATTTGAGCCGCCGAGTCGGTGGCCTTGCGTTCGGCGTCGGCTTTGATTTCGGCAATTTCGTTTTGCAGATTCTCGTTTGCCGCGCGCAAGTCATCGTTGTCCTGTCGCAATGCCTGCAGCGCCTCATCGTTGACAGCCGCCACTTTGATTTTGTTCATCAGACTTTTGCATTCCAGCTGATACTGCTCGCGTTCAGCCTCCGCTGAGGCAGCGCGGTTTTCCAATGTCGATAAGCGGTCGTTGAGCGTGGTTTTCTGCCTGTCAAGGCTTAGAATGCGGTTTCGCAGCTCTTCGTTTTTTGTCTTGTATTCGTTCATCTGCTTTGAAGCCTCCGACGATTTGTTGGCAAGGTCCATACGGTCTTTTTGCCATTGCTGGCGAGCGGCTTCCTCCGCCTCCTGCTTGATTTGCTGCAGGAAGTCGGTGAGCGTTGATCCGATGAGGCTTCTCACGTAGTTGGCTTGCGCGTCTTTGTCTATGCATTCGCGCACGTATTCCGGCAATGACGTGTTGAGCACAGAGGTTACCTTGTCGACCACTTCATCGCTTATGGCGTCTTCAACATCCTTCTGTGAGATTTTAGCCACTTCCGGAACAGGCGGTGGCAATGGCTTTTCGTTTTCTTTTTTGAACGGGTTGATGTAAGACGGCGAGTTTGTCTGCGATGAGTTCTCGTTGCCCATATCTTCTTTGTCGGGAAAACCCAACATTGCTTTTAGGTTGTTTATGATTGACATATATTCAGTTATCTTCTGTTGTTGGTTTTACAATGATTCCTAATCCCGTCTTGCCGTTTATCCCGATTTGCAGCGGTCGGCTGAAACGCACGGAACGCAAATGGTCGGACTCGTAGACGGCAGGCATGCTGTCGAGATATTCAATGTCGCAGATGTCGCCGTTCTTGTCGTTTATGGTGAAATACCCGACGCCGAACGATGTGAGATTCTGAAAGAAATGCGTGCCCTGGCTTGGCTCTATGCGGTATCCCGGCAGTGCCGTTTCTGCAATCACGCGTGCGGCTGAAATGTGCGCCCATTTCACGGGGATGCCCAGTGCGGGGTCGCTTGAGCCCCATCGTCCGGGACCTATCAGAATATATCCCTTGTCGGCTTCTACGTATGACTTGTTGAGCTTCTCTATCTCGCGTGCCACCATAGGGTTGTTGAACGAGGAGAAGTTCTGCGTCTTGACATACACCACGTCGGTGACACCGTCCATCATGCCGTGTCCGAGAGCGCTGGATGTCTTCATAATCAGCTGGCTGTCGGATGTATGCATGATTTTCTCATCGAGCATTTCTTTGCGGTCGACAATTGGACGTATCTGCAACCAATATACGTTGCCTTTTGTCTCTCCGTGCTTGTCGATGCATCCGGCAAATTCGATTTCCACCGGACGACGCATCTCTTTTTCTCCTTCGGAAAGCATGAAGTCTACAATCTCAGCAAGCGGGAATGCTTTGTGTTGCAGCACGTTGGCGAATGTAACCACGCGGCGTCCGTTGCCGTATTCGCTGTCGCGAATCACTTGGTCGTAGGGGTCGAAAGTCGACACCATATAGCGCAATGAGCCATTTTTTGCCGCGTCCTGCACACGTATTTTCTTTATGTTGAACCCGTCGTCGACCTTGAATCCGCCTTCAACGTCTTTAAGGTCGAGGGCGTAGAGTTGGGTCTGCGTGTCGCGCAGGGCAAGGTCGAGAGTGCTTGTTTGCAGCACTTTGTCGGGATGTCTTGGCGAAAAACGCAGTGCCAGACCTCCGTCAACGATGTATTTACCGAGTCCTACGGCAATTTCTGCCACTCCGTCCTCGGGCATCTCGTCGTTGATGGGGTAATAGTTGAGTGAGCGGCCCACTCCTGCAAACGATGGGTAGTAGTATCCGTCGTGCTCCGCGCCAGCCACCTCTTGTATGATTATAGCCATCTTTTCTTGGTCGATAAGATTGCTTGTGGCGGTCATGTATGCTTTGCTGTCGGCATAGAACACTGACGCATAGACGCTTTTTATGGCGTCGCCGAGCAGATGCAGCATCTCCTCCTTGTTGTCGAGACGCGGCACCATATATGTGGAGTATATGCCGGCAAAGGGCTGATAATGCGAGTCTTCGAGAAGACTTGAGCTGCGTATCGCCAACGGCTTGTCGATAACCTCAAACAAGGCAAGAAAGTCGTCTTTAAGCTGCGACGGCAGTTTTGCGTTTATGAAACAGCGCAGAATCTCCTCGTCGGGGGCGTCAGACAGGGCGATGGGATATAGATTGTTTTCTTCCATGAATTGGTCGAAAATGTCGGTGCAGAGCACCACCGTTCGCGGAATTGACACTGTGACACCGTCAAAATTGTCGCATATCGGATATTTCTTTATGATAGAGTCGATGAAAGCCAGGCCGCGTCCCTTGCCGCCAAGTGAGCCTTGGCCGATGCGGGCGAAATTGGAGTAGTAGTCGAAGCGGTTTTTCTTGAAAATGGCAACGACTCCTTTGTTCTTCATCCTGCGGTATTTCACAATCAGGTTGAAGAAAAATTTCTTTACCTCTGCCGCCTCGCTGATTTCGCGGAAACGATGGGCTTGAATGATTTCGGCGATGGGAAACATCGCGCGCGAATACAGCCACCGCGAGATGTCGTTGCGTGAGGCGTGGTACAACAGCGACTCGTCTGGAATTTTGAATAGGTTGTCCTGAAACTCTTTCAGGTCGGTTATGCGCATCACTTCCTCTCCGGTCTCGGGGTTGCGTATCACGAAATCACCGAAACCGAAATTGTCGGTTATGATGCGCCCAAGGTCGACAGGAAACTTCTTGGAATTCTTGTCGAGAAACGAGATGCCCATTTCTTTGGCGTAGACTGCATTCTCGGTCTCTGACGATTCCATAATGATGGGGACATAGGGGTCGATTTCCTTTATCTCTTTGGCAAGGCGGATGCCGGCGTGCTTGTCCTTCTCTCCGTCTCTGCTGAACGACACGTCGGTGATTACACCGAGAATCTCGTTCTTGTACTTGTTGTACAAAGTCATCGCCTCCTCGTATGTGCGTGCCAAAATGACTTTTGGACGTCCGCGCATACGGAGCATCTGCTCGTGCTCATTGAGCGCTTCGGTTGAGAAAATTAGCGATTGCTTCAGCAGAAACTTGTACAGGTGGGGCAACACTGATGAGTAGAAGCGCACGGAGTCTTCCACAAGCAATATGGTTTGGATGCCAACTTCAAGAATGTCGTTGTCGCTGTTCATCTTGTCTTCCATCAATTTGATGATGGCAAGAAGCAGGTCGACGTTGCCGAGCCAGCTGAACACATAGTCGACGCCGGAGAAGTCTTCGTTGGCAAGACGCCGCGACACTTCGCGTGAGAATGGAGTCAATACGATAAACGGAATGTCGGGATAGCTTGACTTGATGTTTTTGGCTTCGCGGAATGTGAGTCCGATGTCGTTGCCAGGCATCGCGATGATTAAATCGAACGACTTGCTTCTTAAAAGATCGTGGGCGTCCTCGTAGCTGCTTGCCTGTGCCACGCGAGGGGGAGAACTCAGATTGAGCGATGTGTACTCAAAATACAGCTGCTCTTCGATGCGTCCGTCTTCCTCCATCATGAAGGCGTCGTAGGGCGAGGCGATGAGAAGCACGTTGTAGATGCGGCGCTGCATCAAATCTTGAAAAGCAGTGTCGCGCAAGTAGAGTTGACTAAGTTTAGCCTCGTTCATTCGTTCTCGTTTTTCTATTCTTGTACAAATTTACGGAAATCTGACGTATTATAAGAATATTTTGCCATGAATGTTTATAAAAATATGTCTGCTCTTAAATATATAATAATGTGTGTAAATAATTGGGGCTTGTTTCTGTCGCAAAAGAAGGAAAACGGGGTGAAAAAAGTTTCCGAAATAAGTGACGGAGAATCAAGGCGTTGTGAAAAAAGTTGAAAAGAGGGGCAAAAAAAGATGCTGAAAAGTTTGGCGGGAAAGGCAAAAGGCAGTACCTTTGCAACCGCAAAAGCGAAACAGACCGGTGGTCGTGAAGCTTTGGCGTGATGCCGGAGGGCGTCGGATCGGCGCGGACGCGGGGTTCTGGAAAAGAAACTTGAAAAAAAGTTCGCGAAAAATTTGGCGGTTAAAAATAAAGGCAGTACCTTTGTAACCGCTTTCCGAAAAGGAAACGGCGCAGAGAACATTGAAATGATGCGATAAAGAGACAAGACGAAGGAAGAGGGCGGAAGCCCTCCGTCAAGAGAAGAAAGAGCGCAGATGCCGGGACGATTCGAGGTTGTTGGTCTGGCTGTCGGAATGACAGAGAAAAATAAAAGAACAAGATAAACAACGGAGAGTTTGATCCTGGCTCAGGATGAACGCTAGCGACAGGCTTAACACATGCAAGT